>Ga0118677_10000399_pt1 | contig 94807 bp, 76 predicted proteins | sample AliMusrvi5mmetaG_FD_86154 | JGI IMG/M metagenome (GOLD analysis project Ga0118677, IMG submission 86154) | reverse complement strand
CTCTTTTCCTTCGTTCGTGCCAGCGTTTTCGGCTGGCGGGACGAGATCCTACCACCTCTCCCCTTCCCGTCAAACTCCTTTGTCATCTTTTTTGCTTTTTCTTCCCGGTCCCTCTCCAAACCGGCCCCGCCCATGCCACATTATACCCAGCCCCCCGGCCTTGCGGGGCAAGGGTTGCAGGCACAAACAGCGGTCTCACGGTGCCTGGTCGCCGATGATTTAACAATCACAAGCATGCCGTACATTCCCGCCTGTCTGAGTGGCTCATGGATGGGGACTATCTGACACCTGCGACACCTTGCTTTCGACCGGCTGCCGTGCGGTGCGGACGTGGGGCAGCGACAGCAGCTTCCACTCCGGTTTCGCGGGGTTGCGCAGTTCATCTATTTCACATGTTAGAAGGCGTTTCTGAAACTCACCCGCTGACTGGTGCTGCTGGAGTGCTTCAATGACCCTGAGCACCACCATCAACGCTTCGTCGGACCCCTCGATTCCATCCTGCCACGGTTTCTGCCGGGTGAGCCGGGTGGACAGCACGAGGCTCACGGGAGAAGTCCTCCCGGCCAGGCGGTCAGAGAACCAGTCGCTAAAGTCTTCGGACAGGCATCCGGTCCACAAGATGAAGTGAGGGCCGTACCGGTTCTTCGAAAACGCGGAACTCAATGCCGCCAAGCCCGGTCGCTCGCGCCGATAGTACGAAAAATCCACCCGCTGGCGGTCTCCAGCAGCTTTGGCCACGGTCTGGGGAGGGAATGTGTCCGGGCCGCCACCGCCGCGCGAATGCCCCACGTAGACCATGACGTCCGAATCGGCGGCAGATTTTTGCATGAACTTCAACGCTTGGTAGCTGCACACAAGCTGCCGGGCGTAGCCTGCACCGATGTTTTTCGCGGTGCTGGAGCTGTAGGCGCTCCAGATCAAAGCCAGCCGGATGGTCTGGCCAGACCGGCCCGGTCCTTGAAACACCCGGAGATTCTGGGTGTCCTGCGGCACGCCCAGTTCCGTGGCCATGGACTCAGTGCAGATGATTTGTACAAAGGAGCGGCCGGCCAGCCAGGTCATGAGGTTCCGCGCACGCCCCGGATCGTTGGGATCCTTGTAATCGGTCCAGTTGTCGTAGCCGAAAGTCACCCTCACATCGGCCTGCTGATCATCGGCGAAGACATGCTTGACGTTGGCCTCAAAATCACTGGCGACCGGCGTTGGTTCGCCCGCCCACAAAGATAGTGCCGACAGGAACAGCAGGGCGGCAAATGTGGCAGTGGAGGCCTGGGCCGGGCTTTCCCTGCGGCTCCAGCGGAAGAAAAACAGCAGATTCATGGCATTGAAGGATCGCCGAGAGTCCTTCACCCCCGCTATGGGGTATTGTGCTACCATGATGTCCTTGCGCAACAGCCCTCTGCCAGCGCAATTTCCCGCACCTCATCCACTGCCACAATCGTTCCCTTTGTGCCTGATGCTTGAAGTTCACCACGTTACCAAACACTATGGCGAGCGCGCGATTCTGCGTGACGTATCACTTCATGTGCGGCGCGGTGAACGCGTCGCGCTGCTGGGGCCCTCGGGCTGCGGCAAGACCACACTGCTCAACTGCGTCGGCGGTGTGGACCGGGTGGACAGCGGCCAGGTTCTCGTTCGGGGCTCTGACCTGGCGCTGATGGACAGCGATGCGCTGTCCCTCTTGCGACGCCGCCAGATTGGCAGTGTATTTCAGTTTTTCCATCTGCTGCCCACGTTGACGGCCTTTGAAAACATCGAGCTGCCGCTGCAACTCATCGGCATGGGCAAGGAGGAGCGTGGCAGCCGCGTCGTGTCCCTCATGCAGCGGGTGGGCATCTCGCATCGGGCCCACGCCCTGCCAGCACAGATGTCAGGCGGAGAAATGCAACGGGTGGCCATTGCACGGGCAGTGATCCACAGCCCGGCCCTGATCCTGGCCGATGAGCCCACCGGAAACCTTGATTCGGCCACGGGCACGCAGGTGCTGGCATTGCTGCGCGAAGTCTCGGAAGCGGCAGGCGCTGGATTGCTGATGGTGACGCACAGTGATGAAGCCGCACGCTCCTGCCACCGGGTGCTGCGCATGCTGGACGGCCGGCTCACGGAGTCTGAATGAGTGTCAAATAATCCAGGCTTATCCATGCACGACATACTGCTCATCCTCAACCGCTGTGGGCTGCGCCACTGGCGGTATGCGTGGCGGCAGCAGCTCATGTTGCTGGCGATTCTGGCGCTGGGGACGGCGGTACATGTCGCGATGCGGTTGGCCAACCGTTCTGCGCTCGCCGGGTTCGAGCGTTTCACCGAAGGTATCACGCACCAGCCTGATTGGACCGTGCAGTCGCCGGCAGGGTGCCTGCAAGAGGCCTGGCTGCGCGAGATGCGCGCAGCCCTCGGCAACCGACCAGTAACGCTGCTCCCGGTCATTGAAGCCACTGTGGTGCCGGATATGTCCGGGGAGGCCGCCAATTCGGTCGGCTCCCGGCCGACCTGGAGGCTGCTCGGCATGGACTTGATCGCCCTGCAAAACTTGCGGGCGACGTTTGCCTTGCGACAAGGACCAGGGGAGGCCGATGAGCGCGCCGGCTTTGCCAGCGAAGCAATGGCTGCGCAGCAGAGCTGGATAGCCGGATCCAAGCTCAAGATTGTGGTGAACGACGAGGTGGTCTCCCTCACCCTGGGCGGTACGCTGCCGATCCTGCCCGACGCACCGACAATGCCGGACAATCTTATTTTGACGGACCTGCCGGAAGCCCAGCGATTGCTGCATCGGCAAGGGCAGATTGATCGCGTGGAGGTGCTGGCAGCTGGAGGCCCGGCATTTCCCCATCTGCACGATGACGCGGCCCGAATACTCAACGACTGCGCCAAAAATCGTTGGTACTTGTCAGATCATGAAGATCGTCACGCCCTGGCGGGCAGCATGACGGAGGCATTTAGGCTGAATCTCACGGTGCTGTCTCTTTTGGCGCTGCTCGTGGGTGGCTACCTGATGTTTCAGGCCCTTGATGGGGTCGTGATCCGCCGAAGGGAAGAGATCGCGGTGCTGCGCGCACTGGGGGTGACCGCATGCAGTGTGCAGGGCGCGTTTCTAGTGGAGGCGGCGCTGTTAGGCCTGATAGCCGGTGTGCTGGGCGTGCTGCTAGGCTGGGCGGGAGCCCAGGGGGCAGTGCTTGGCGTGGCCCGCACCATGACGGCGATTTATGGTGCCAGCAGTGCCACCTATGCGACGCTGAGCGCTGGCGAAGCAGGGCTGGGCGTCGCTCTGTGTGTGACCGCCAGTCTGATCGCCGCGTGGTGGCCGGCCCGGGTGGCGGCAAGAACACCGGCAGCGCAGGTGCTCAGCCGCCATCCCGCCCCCTGGCAGGGTGGTAAAGTATGGCGTGCCGGGTGGCTGGGCTTGCTGCTGTGCGCCCTAGCCGTGGCACTGGCGCAAATCGGTCCGGTGCGCCTGGCGTCAAGCCGCCTGCCTTTGGCCGCGTATGCCGCAGCCCTGTGCTGGCTGCTGGGTGCCGGACTGGCGGCGGGAGGCCTTCTGCGTTTCTTCCCCATCGATGGCAGTGCGGCAGCGCGCGTTGCCTTCAGTCACATCCGCCTTCCCTCAGTGCGGCATCGTTTTGCCGTCGCCGCTCTAACAAGCGCCATGGCGATGACGTGCGGCATGGCCATCATGATTGCGAGTTTTGATCATACGATGCGGAGCTGGATCACACGCTCCATGAAGGCCGACATCTATGTCTCAAGCGCTGGTGCCCAGAGTGCTTCATCCACGCATTTGATCAGCGCCAGCACCGTGGAATCCATACGCTCACAGCCAGGAGTGCAGGAGCTCGCGGTATTGCAGCATGCGCCGGTCAGCCTGCCCGACGGCATGCTGCACGTGCTTGGCGGTGACATGGAATTCAACCAGCGCCTGGATCTGCAGGCATGGGTGCAGGAACCACTGCGCGACTGGTGGCGGGAGCAAGAGCCTGCCGCGCTGATCAATGAAAGCCTGGGCGAGCGGTTGCAGAAGCAGCGTGGCGACATGCTCGATCTGCCCACGCCAGCAGGCACCAAGCGGGTGCGCATCGCGGGCGTGTTCGCGGACTACGGCAATGAACGCGGTTCGGCCCTGCTTCCCGGCACGCAATTTCGTGACTGGTTCCACACCGACAATGCGTGGCGTGTGGCGATCATGCTCAAGCCGGGCGCCGATCCTGAAGCGGCGCGCACGGCTTTGCAACGCCGCCATCCGGGCCTGAATGTCTTCACCCAGAAGCATCTCCGCAGTGAGGCGTTGCGCATCTTCCGGCAGACGTTTGCGGTCACTTATGCTCTTGAAGCCGTGGGCGTCATTGTGGCCGTGGCCGGCCTGGGGCTCGCGCTGGCGAGCCTGATGCTGGATCGCCGCCATGATCTGACAACTCTCCGTGCCATCGGCTTCACCCGGCGCGATGTGGCGGGCACTTGCGCTTGGGAAGGCTTTGGACTGGCGCTGGCGGGTGTGGTGGCGGGTATGTTCAGCGGCCTCTGGCTCGGCTGGCTTCTGATCGAGCGTGTGAACAAGCAATCCTTTGGGTGGACGCTCTCCTTCGATTTCCCCGCCTTGCAAATCACCGCGCTGGCTGGGGCCGTTCTGGGCGTGGGGGTCATCGTCGCCGCCCTGGTAGGCAGATCGAGTTCATGGCTGCAAGTGGAGCGTGAGGAATGATTTTCATTATGATTCGATTGTTCATCATGCTGGCCCTGGCCCTCTCCGGGGCCATCTCTGCGGAGCCGACGCCGGTCACTTCCGACGGCTTTGCCATCCCGCAGCCCCACCGCGCATTCGTATTTCCGCGCGATCACGGAAGCCATCCGGAATTCCGCACAGAATGGTGGTATGTGACCGGTCATCTGGACGCGTCAAATGGGCGTCGGTTCGGCTTCCAGGCGACATTTTTTCGCCAGTCATCGCCTAACAACCGCCAGCTTTTTCTCGCCCATTCCGCACTGCTTGACTCAAGCACTGGACGATTTCTTAGCGAGGAACGATTGAACCGCGAAGGCTGGGATGCGGGCGCATCAACGACCACTCTTGATGTTCACAACGGCAACTGGTCAGTGCGGCTTGACGACTCCGTCAAGCTCGCTGCAACGGTCCATGCCGATGCACAAATCACCCTGTCTTTAACACCTGCAAAGCCGCTTGTCGAGTTTGGCAAAGACGGTGTATCACGCAAAGGCACCGCGCCATCTGCGGCCAGTCATTACCTGACATTTCCGCGTCTCAAGTGCCAGGGCACGGTGAAGCTTGATGACCACGAAGTGCCCGTGACAGGCCATGCCTGGATGGATCACGAGTTTAGCAGCGGCCAACTGGATGAAGGACAGGTGGGCTGGGACTGGGCGGGCCTGCAGCTGGACGACGGCCGCGAAATCATGGTCTATCGCATGCGCCGCCGGGATGGAAGCATTGATCCGGCAGGCACCACGCTGACGTGGGTGCACGCGGATGGAAAGACGGAGCAGGAGGGGGCCGGTCAGTTCTCCTGGCAGCCCACCCGGACCTGGACCAGCCCGCAAACCAAGGCCACCTATCCCATTGGCGCGCGCATCAGCACACAAGGCCAGGTCTTTGAATTGAAGCCGGTGAAGGCTGCCCAGGAGCTGGACGGAACAATCTCCGGCCTGCCCTACTGGGAGGGGGCGTGTGATGTGCTGGACGGGCGGGGCAAAGTCATCGGCCGCGCGTTCCTTGAACTCACGGGTTATGCAGGGGATCTGGCGCGCCATTTACGCGAGCCGGGAAAAAAGGCCGGCGGCTAACCACTGTTCACTCTCCCCCCCACGACCCCAGCACCGCAATTCCTTCCGCAAAATGCCGGTGCACAGTCCGCGAGGATCGAACCGTCGAGAGCCGGACACAACAACGCCCTCCTCACCGAATGGCGAAGGAGGGCGTTGGAGTTATTAAAGGGCTGCGAAACCAGCTTTAGCCCGCGGCTTCTTCGTCCTCGTCCTCGCGCTTGTGGCTGCGGCTGCTGAACACAGGCTTCTCCGTCTCGTGGACTTCGAAGTTGCGGTTCTTGAGGAAGCCGGACCCGGCGGGGATGAGGTGGCCCATGATGACATTTTCCTTGAATCCGCGCAGGTAATCCGTTTTGCACAGGGTGGCCGCTTCGGTGAGCACGCGGGTGGTGTCCTGGAAGGAGGCCGCCGAGATGAAGCTCTCGGTTTCCAAGCTCGCCTTGGTGATGCCCAGCAGAACGGGTTCCGCTTCGGCAGGCTTGCCGCCCTGCTCGGTGATGCGGTGGTTCTCCTTCTCGAACTCGGTGCGGTCCACCTGGTCTCCCCAGAGGAAGTCAGTGTCGCCCGGATCCGTGATCTTCACCTTGCGCAGCATCTGGCGGATGATGATCTCGACGTGCTTGTCATTGATTTCCACGCCCTGGGCGCGGTACACTTCCTGCACTTCGTTGACTAAATGTTCGCGCAGGACCTGAGGTCCAAGGATCTCAAGGATTTCATGCGGCACCACTGGTCCGTCGGTGAGCTGATCACCCTTGGTAACGGTGTCGCCGTTGAAGGCGAGGATGTGCTTGCTGCGGGGAATGAGATGCTCTTCCTGCTGGCCGGACTTCGGATCGGTGACCATGACGCGGCGCTTGCCACGAACCAGGCCGCCGATTTCGACGACGCCGTCAATGCGGGCGATTTCGCAAGCATCCTTGGGCTTCCGGGCTTCGAAGAGTTCAGCCACACGGGGCAGACCACCGGTGATGTCCTTAGTCTTGGAAATCTTACGCGGGGTCTTGGCGATGCTGACACCGGCTTCGACGCGGTCGCCGTTCTTGCAGGACAAGTGAGCGCCTGAGGGAACGGTATAGCTGGCAAGAGTTTCGTGCGTCTTGGGATCGGTAATGACGATCTGCGGATGAAGATCTTCCTTGTGCTCGATAACCACGATTTCCTCGATGCCGGTGGCATCGTTCTTTTCCTTGGTGATCGTGACGCCCGAAAGCATGTCGCGGAATTCAATCTTACCGGCCTTCTCAGTGATGATCGGCACGTTGTAAGGATCCCAGGTGACGATCTGGTCGCCCTTCTTGATCTTGGAACCTTCGGCGTACTTGATGAAGGCGCCAAGAACCACCTTGTGGCTCTCCAGCTCGCGACCGTCATCGTCAAGGATGGCGATGGCACCGCTACGGGTCAGCGAGACCCAGTGACCTTCGACGGCCTTGACCGCACGCACTTCGTTGTACTTCACAGTACCCGAATGCTTGGTGATGATGAACGGCTGCTTGAAGGTTGCCATGGCGGCACCACCCACGTGGAAGGTACGCATGGTGAGCTGCGTGCCAGGTTCGCCGATCGACTGGGCGGCGACGATGCCGACTGCCTCGCCGAGCTTGGCCATCCGGGCCGAGCCAAGATGCAGGCCATAGCACTGGGAACAGCAGCCGCGCTTGCTTTCGCAAGTGAGTACGGAGCGGATTTTCAGGCGGTCCACGCCAATCTTGGCGAGCTGGTTGGCTTCGATTTCCGTGACGAGAGTGCCGGGACGGACAATGGTGTCCTTGGTCACCGGGTCATGCACGGTCTCGCAGCTGACGCGGCCGTAAATGCGGGTCTTGAGATCGACCACTTCTTCGTCGCCTTGGAAGATGGAGTTCAAGGTGATGCCGTTGCCAGTGCCGCAATCCATCTCGGTGATGATCACGTCCTGCGCCACGTCGACCAGCTTACGGGTCATGTACCCGGAGTCAGCGGTCTTCAGAGCGGTGTCGGCGAGTCCCTTACGGGCACCGTGAGTGGAGATGAAGTACTCCAGCACGCTGAGGCCTTCACGGAAGTTCGAAGTGATGGGGCGTTCGATGATTTCGCCCGAAGGCTTGGCCATCAAACCACGCATCCCGGCGAGCTGCTTGATCTGGGTACGGTTGCCACGGGCACCGGAGGTGACCATGATGTACAGCGGGTTGTGATGCTTTTTGCCGTCGTTGTACTCGATGGTGCGGTACAATTCATCGGCCACGTGGTCACCCACCTTGGTCCAGATGTCGATGACCTTCTGGTAGCGTTCGCCGTTGGTGATGATCCCCTTGCGGTACTGGGCCTCGACGACGTCGATTTCCTTGTACGCAGAGGCCAGGCCGGCGGCCTTGGCGGGCGGAATCATCATGTCGGTGATACCGATGGAGATGCCGGAGCGGCTGGCTTCGCGGAAGCCCAGGGTCTTCAGGCGGTCCAGGGCGTAAACGGTCTCTTTCTGGCCGACGGCCTGATAGCAGCGCCAGATGATGTCACCGATCTGCTTCTTGCCAACGGTCTGATTGATGAAGCCAACTGCCTCAGGCCAGATTTCGTTGAAACGAATGCGGCCCACGGTGGTTTCCAGATAGGCCTTGGTGGCGTCACCGAAGTAACGGCCGGGCTTCTGATAGTCCGGATTGCGGAACAGGCACTTCTGGTTCATCTCGATCGCGCCTTCAGTAAGGCCGAATTCGACCTCGGCGGCGTCGTTGAACATCGGCAGATGCACCTTCTTCTTGGGATCACCCTGGCCAACTTCACGCAGATACGTGATGTTGTAGGTACCCAGAGGAATGTCCTGAGAAGGGGTGGTGATGGGCTTGCCGCTCGAAGGGCTGAAGATGTTGTTCGGCGCGAGCATGAGCAGGCGCGCTTCCATCTGGGCTTCAATCGAGAGAGGCACGTGAACGGCCATCTGGTCACCATCGAAGTCGGCGTTGTATGCCGTACAAACGAGCGGATGGACACGGATGGCGTCGCCTTCGATCAGACGCGGCTCAAAGGCCTGGATCGAAAGACGGTGCAGAGTGGGAGCACGGTTGAGCAGCACGGGATGGCCCTTGGTGACCTCTTCCAAAATGTCCCACACTTCCGGCGTACGCCGTTCGATCATCTTCTTTGCGCTGCGCACGGTATGGACCAGGCCCATTTCCTTGAGGCGGCGAATGATGAAGGGTTCGAACAGGACAAGCGCCATCTTCTTGGGCAGACCACACTGGTTGAGAGTGAGGTCTGGGCCGATGACGATCACCGAACGGCCCGAGTAATCCACGCGCTTGCCGAGCAAGTTCTGACGGAAGCGGCCTGACTTGCCCTTGAGCATGTCCGACATGGACTTGAGCGGGCGGTTGCCGGCGCCGGTCACGGCACGGCCATGACGACCGTTGTCGAACAGCGCATCCACGGCTTCCTGCAGCATGCGTTTTTCGTTGCGGATGATGACATCCGGGGTGCGCAGTTGCAGCAGGTTCTTGAGACGGTTGTTGCGGTTGATGACGCGACGATACAGGTCATTCAAGTCGGAGGTGGCGAAACGGCCGCCTTCCAGAGGCACCAGCGGACGCAGGTCCGGAGGAATAACCGGCAGCACTTCCATGATCATCCATTCCGGGCGGCCATGGCTTTCAGCGAAGCCCTGGCAGAGCTTGAGGCGCTTGGCGAGCTTCTTGCGGATCTGCTTGGAGCGCGTCTTGGTCATCGCCTCTTCCAGCTCGCGGATCATCTCATTGAGATTGATCTGGCTGAAGAGTTCACGAATGGCCTCGGCACCCATGCCGACGCGGAACGAGCCTTCACCGTACTGCTCTTCTGCATCGCGAAGATCCACTTCAGTGAGAAGCTGGCCGCGTTGCAGGGGCGTGTTGCCGGGTTCGACAACGATGTAATCTTCATAGTAGATCACGCGCTCCAACGAACGGGCGGTCATGTCGAGCATGAGGCCGATGCGCGAAGGCATGCACTTGTAGAACCAGATGTGCGTGACCGGCACGGCCAGCTCAATGTGGCCCATGCGCTCACGGCGCACGCGGCTGAGGGTGACTTCGACGCCGCAGCGGTCGCAGATCACGCCCTTGTGCTTGATCCGCTTGTACTTGCCGCAGGCACACTCCCAGTCGCGGGTGGGGCCGAAAATGCGCTCGCAGAACAAGCCGCCTTTTTCAGGCTTGAACGTGCGATAATTGATCGTTTCGGGGTTCTTCACTTCACCGCTGCTCCAGGACCGGATGCGGTCAGGAGAAGCGATGCAGATGGTCACCATGTCGAAATTCTCGCCGCGCGAGGTTTCGCCGAAGAGTTCCTTGAGATTGTGGTCAACGCTCATAGCAGGATAGGAAGAATGACAGAGGGTTAGGAAGCAGCAGCCGTGGCCGCGAACTGCTCGATGGCAGCCGCGTCAGCATTCGCAGCGGCCTTGCCGTGAACGCGAACGTCCAGACCCAGGCTCTGCATTTCTTTGATCAGCACGTTGAAGGATTCCGGTGTGCCGGCTTCCAGCGAATTGTCGCCCTTGACGATGGATTCGTAAATCCGGGTTCGGCCCTGCACATCGTCGGATTTGACGGTGAGGAGCTCCTGGAGCGTGTACGCCGCGCCATAAGCTTCGAGCGCCCACACTTCCATTTCTCCGAAACGCTGGCCGCCGTATTGGGCTTTGCCACCCAGGGGCTGCTGAGTCACCAGGGAGTATGGGCCGACAGCACGGGCGTGAATCTTATCCACGACCAAGTGGCCGAGCTTGAGCATGTAGATGTAGCCCACAACGACGTCCTGCGAGTAGGCGTCGCCGGTGCGTCCGTCGTACAAGCGGCTCTTGCCGTTGAGTCCCATCCATTCATATCCAGGCACCTTCTTGGCCTCCTTGATGAACTCCATGATCTTCGATTCGGGAATCCCGTCGAACACGGGAGTGGCGATCTTCAGACCAAGGGCGCGGGCGGCAAGACCCAGATGGGTCTCAAGCACCTGGCCCACGTTCATGCGTGATGGCACGCCGAGCGGATTGAGGCAGATGTCCACCGGCGTTCCGTTCTCGAGGAACGGCATGTCTTCTTCCGGCACGATGATGGCGACAACGCCCTTGTTGCCGTGACGGCCGGCCATCTTGTCACCGACGGAAAGTTTGCGCTTGCTGGCGATGAACACACGCACCTGCTTGACCACGCCGGCCTCGCTTTCGTCGCCCGCTTCGATACGGTCCAGGGAGCGCTCACGCTCAAGGTCCGCGTCGGTAAACTTCTGTTCGAAGGCGCTGACGATGTCGAGGATCTTGTTGCGCACCGGGCTCGGGTCGATTTCGACGGAGTCGTAACTTTCGGCCAGCTTGCGCAGCAGGGTCTTCGTGATCTTTTTGTTGGCGCCGATGATGATTTCACCGGTCTGTCCGTTGACCACGTCGAGCGGGATCTTCTCGTTGAGAAGGATGTCAGACAGACGCTCGGTGAGCTGGTCAGTCAAAGTTTCCTTCTTGGCGCGATAGTCGTCCTCGATCTGCTTGATCTGCTTCTTGTATTCGGCCGGGGAGAGTTTCTCCTTCGTCGGATCCGTGGCGGCACTGCCGGAGCGCTGGGCCACGCGGACATCCATGATGATGCCAGTGCAGCCGGAGGGAACACGCAGTGAGGTGTCCTTCACGTCCGCTGCTTTTTCACCGAAGATGGCGCGCAGAAGGCGCTCTTCAGGAGCCAGCTCGGTTTCGCTCTTTGGCGTGATCTTGCCCACGAGGATGTCGCCTGGCTTCACTTCCGCGCCGATGCGAACCACACCATCCTGGTCAAGGTTTTTGAGCGCTTCGTCGCCCACGTTCGGGATGTCCCGGGTGATTTCTTCAGGCCCAAGCTTGGTGTCGCGGGCGATGACTTCGAAGTCTTCAATGTGAATCGAAGTGTAAACGTCCTCCTTCACCACACGGCGGCTGATGACGATGGCATCTTCGAAGTTGTAGCCGTTCCAGGCCATGAACGCGACGAGCATGTTCTGACCCAGGGCCAGTTCGCCCTGGTCGGTGCACGGACCGTCGGCGAGCACGTCGCCCTTCTTGATTTTCTGACCGCGCTTCACGAGAGGAACCTGATTGATGCAGGTGCCGGCGTTGGAACGGCCAAATTTGCGCAGCGGGTACACGAAGATGTCCTTCTCAGGATCAGTCTGAACGCGGGTCCAGTCTTCAATGAACTTCTGGTCGGTGATAGGCAGCTTGCCATCCTTGGTGGTGATGATGCAGGCGCCAGTCGCGGCAGCGACCACGCCGTTGCCATCAGCAACGATCACTGACTTGGAATCGCGGGCAACCTTGCCTTCCATCCCCGTGCCGACGAGCGGTGCTTCATTGTGCAGCAGCGGCACGCCCTGGCGTTGCATGTTCGAACCCATCAGGGCGCGGTTGGCGTCATCGTGCTCAAGGAACGGGATCAGCGCGGCGGCCACCGAAACGAGCTGCTTGGGCGACACATCCATGTACGTGGGCTTGGTCGGGTCAAGTTCCAGGAACTCACCACGGTAGCGCGCGGTGACCTTGGAGGCGGTGTAGCGTCCCTTGTCATCCACAGGGTTGTTGGCCTGCGCGATGTGGTGGTTTTCTTCCTGATCGGCGGTGAGGTAGTCGATCTTCTCAGTCACCACGCCATTGTCCACGCGACGGTAAGGCGTCTCAATGAAGCCGAACTCGTTGATGCGGGCGTAGCTCGACATCGAGTTGATCAGACCGATGTTCGGTCCTTCAGGAGTCTCAATAGGGCAGATGCGGCCGTAGTGGGACGGATGAACGTCGCGCACTTCGAAGCCGGCACGGTCGCGGTTGAGACCGCCAGGCCCAAGGGCGGAGAGACGACGCTTGTGCGTCAGCTCGGCCAGAGGGTTGGTCTGATCCATGAACTGCGACAGCTGGCTGCGGCCAAAGAAGTCGCGCACCACGGCGCTGAGCGCCTTGGGATTGATGAGCTTCTGCGGCGTCATCGTGTCCATGTTCACGTCGAACAGGGTCATGCGTTCCTTCACCAGACGCTCGGTACGGGCAAGGCCCACACGGCACTGGTTGGCCAGCAGTTCACCCACGGCACGCACACGGCGGCTGCCCAGATGGTCAATATCATCCAGCAAACCTTCACCGGCGCGCAGCTTGAACAGGTAGCGCAGGGCGGAAATCACGTCATCAGCCGTCAGAATGCGCTGCTCGGGATCGACCTTGATACCCAGCTTCTGATTGATTTTGTAACGACCCACACGGGTGAGGTCGTAGCGCTTGGGATCAAAGAACAAGCGCTTCACCAGCGCCTTGGCATTCGGAACCGTCGGCGGATCACCAGGGCGAAGACGACGATAAATCTCCTTCAGAGCTTCATCTTCGTCACGGGCGGTATCCTTGCGCAGGGAGGTGATGAGCAGGTCATCAGAGCTGGCACTGACCACGCGAATCGACTTGTAGCCGAGCTGCATGACCTGGCGCACGACGCCCATCGTCAGCGGCTCGTAGGCACGGGCCACGATGAGTTCGCCGTCCAAAATGTCACGGAACAGCACCTTGGTCGCGAGCTGCTCCTCGGTCATGGTGTCCTTGAGCTTGAGTTCCTCAATCGGATAGAACAGCTTCAGAATGTCCTCGTCATTAGGGAAGCCGATCACGCGCAGCAGCGTGGTGGCCAGGAACTTGCGCCGACGGCGGCGGCGGTCGAGGTACACATAGAGCAGATCGTTGGTATCGAACTGCACTTCAAGCCAGGTGCCGCGGTCAGGAATGATGCGGAAGCCATACAACCAGCGGCCGTTGAGATGCATCTGGGTTTCAAAGCAGATACCGGGCGAACGATGAAGCTGGCTGACCACGACGCGCTCAGCGCCGTTGATCACGAAAGTGCCGCGGCTGGTCATGAGCGGGATTTCGCCCATGTACACACGCTCCTGTTTGGCCTGGCCCTCTTCACGCAGCTCGAACGTCACATACAATGGAGCACTGTAGGTTTCGGCGTCACGGATGGCCTGCAGCGGATTGAGCTTGGGCTCGCCAATTTCGTATTGCACGAAATTGAGGGACATCTTGCCATCGTAACTCTCGATGGGGAATACCTCGCGGAAGACGGCCTGAAGCCCAAGGTCTTTGCGCTTGGCCTGAGCCAGGTTGCGCTGGAGGAACTCATCGTATGACTTGATCTGTACTTCGATCAAGTTGGGCGGGTCGATGGGCTCGTGGATCTTGCCGAAGTTAGTGCGCTGGGACATAGGCGAAGTGAAGAAGGCTTCGGGTTGGGCTGCGGTGGGGGGCGGGTGGCTGATCCCTTACGGGGAACTGCGAATAGCCCACCACCCGGTTCAGAAGTGAACCGGGTGGAGGGCCGAAAGGGGCATGAAAGGACTCAATGACGAAGTCCAGGGGATGAAGTACGAAGGAATGACAACTGCAGTTGCCGCCATAGCCTGGGGGCTGGTCCGGCGGTACTGGGCTTTTATCATTCCTTGGTGCTTCGGCATTCTGAATTCGTTGTTGTAAAAAAACCGTGTCCCGCCGCCAAAAGCGGCGGGACACAGTGAAAGTTCATCAGGTGAACTACTTGATCTCGACCTTGGCGCCTGCGGCTTCGAGCTTCTTCTTGATCTCTTCAGCTTCAGCCTTCGGGATGCCGGACTTGACGACAGAACCGGCCTTGTCAACGACACCCTTGGCTTCGGCCAGGCCAAGGCCTGCAACGATGCCACGGATTTCCTTGATGACGGCGATCTTCTGAGCGCCACCGTCAACGAGGATCACGTCGAATTCGGTCTTTTCTTCCACGGCAGGAGCTGCGGCGGCACCACCACCACCAGCGGCGGCAGCAGCGACTGGAGCAGCGGCGCTAACGCCCCACTTTTCTTCCAGGGTCTTCACAAGGTCAGCGACTTCCAGAATGGTAAGTCCGCTAAGTTCATCTACGATTTTGCTAATGTCAGCCATATTATTGAGTCGGTATCGGCGTCTTCTGAAGCTTCAGAAGGTTTAAGAACGAACGCTTTCGTTCCGGCGAGGAACCATTGGGTGTTGGGTTCAGGCGGTACGACCCGCCATCTGATCAAAGGGTTGAAAACAGTTTGGATTACGCGGCGACTTCGCTCTTCGCCTTGAGCACGCGGGCCAGCGAGGCCGCAGGCTCGTTGAGCAGGCGCACCAGCTTGGAGGCGGGAGCGGAAAGCACACCCAGGAGGGTGGCTTGCAGCACAGGCTTGGAAGGCAGGTCTGCGAGGGCATTGATGCCAGCCGGGGCAAGCAGGTTGCCATCAAGCACGCCGGCCTTGATGACGGGCTTCTCGAATTCTTTGTGGAAGACCTTGAGGATCTTCGCAGCGGAGCATACGTCCTTGTCACCAGTCACCACGGCCGTCTGGCCGACCAACGCGTCACCCAATCCCGCAGGATAACCGGCCTTTTCAGCGGTTTTCTTGACGAGGGTGTTCTTGACGACGTGGATCTCAGCACCGGCGGTACGCAGACGCTTGCGCAGCTCTTCCCAGCGAGGAACGGTCAGTCCCGTGTAATCAACCACGAACAGGAACGGCGAAGCGTTCACCCGTCCAAGGAGGTCTTCAATCAAAAGTGTCTTTTCAATATTCATAGTGGGCAGGCCTCCTGGATTACATCTTCACGTACTTGGAAACATCAATCTTCAGGCCGGGCGACATGGTCGAGGCGAGAACGACGTTTTCGATGAACTTGCCCTTGGCCGATGCCGGCCTGGCACGACTTACGGCTTCAATAAGAGCCGCTGCGTTTTCAACCAGCTGCTTGAGCTCAAAGGTCACCTTGCCCACACCGGCGGCGCAGTTGCCATTCTTGTCGAGCTTGAAATCCGCACGACCGGCCTTGACGGCCTTGACGGCACCAGCGGTGTCATCAGTCACCGTGCCCGTCCTGGGATTAGGCATCAAACCACGAGGTCCGAGCTGCTTGCCGAGCTTACGAACTTCGGTCATGGCTTCAGGAGTGGCGATGGCGGTGTCAAAGTCGAGGAACCCGTCCTTGACCTTGGCGATGAGCTCTTCGTAGCCGACGATGTCAGCACCGGCGGCACGGGCGGCCTCAGCCGCATTGCCCTGGGCGAAGACAAGCACACGGACGGTCTTGCCGCTGCCGTGCGGCAGAGGGCAGGTGCCGCGAACCATCTGGTCGGACTTCTTGGGATCCACACCCAGACGGAACGAGATGCTCACGGTCTGGTTGAACTTCGTGGTGGGGAACTTCCGAACGAGTTCAGCAGCTTCCTCCAATGTATAGACTTTGCCAGCCGTGACCATTGCGGCGGCTTGCTCGTAGCGTTTGCTTCTTGTTTTCATGCGGGTTGTGCAGTTCGATCGAACACAAGGTTCTCCTGCTGGGGTGGTGGGTTGGAACTAAAACTAATCAACGATGTCAAGCCCCATCTGGCGGGCGGTGCCGGCCAGAATGCGGGACGCACGCTCCAGATCCTGAGTGTTCAAGTCTGCGATCTTCAGCTTGGTGACTTCCAAGAGCTGTTTTTTGGTGATCTTGCCGACCTTTTTCTTGTTGGCTTCACCAGAACCAGATGCCAGACCAGCTGCCTTTTTCAGGAGATTGGAAGCAGGCGGCTGCTTGGTGATGAAGCTGAAGCTCTTGTCCTTGTACACCGAAATGATGGTGGGCAGGACGTCGCCGCTCAGCTTCTGCGTGGCAGCGTTGAATTCCTTGCAGAACATCATGATGTTGACGCCTGCCTGACCGAGAGCCGGGCCGATCGGAGGAGCCGGATTAGCGGCGCCTGCCTTGATCTGCAGCTTAATGACTTTAACGACTTCTTTTGCCATGTGTGTGTTCCCGTTGCTTGATGGGTGATTGGTTGATCAGGGGACAGTTGCGCCTTGGTTGAAGGCCTGTCTCCCCGCCCGAGGTGGGCGCTATGCTTTTTCGACCTGCCAGTATTCGAGTTCGACCGGCGTCGAGCGGCCAAAGATGTTCACAGAAACGCGCAGCACGCCGCGTTCTGGATCAATCTCTTCGACAGTGCCCGTCTGGCTCTCAAACGGACCGTCCGCCACGCGGACCTGGTCACCAGGAGAGAAGGCAATTTTAGGCTTGGCACCCTCTTCACGTTCACGCACCTGTGCGAGGAGGTTTTCGACCTCCTTCGGGCGCATGGCGATCGGGTGATCTTTCGCTCCCGCGAAATTGAGGACTCCGTCCGTCTCCTTTACGAAATACCAGGACCGGTCGACGAGCTTGTTGTTCTCGTCGAGCAGGTGCATGTTCGCGATGACGTATCCAGGGAAGAACTTACGGTTGCTCTCCGATTTTTTGCCCTTCTTGATTTCCGAGACGCGCTCCATGGGCAGCAGCACCTCAAAGATCAAATCGCCCATCTCTTCGGACTGGATGCGGCGGAGCATGCTGTCACGCACCCGCATCTCCATTCCGGAGCGGACGTGAATGACAAACCATTGATCGCGAGGTGCAGGAATAGCTCCCATGATTGATAGAAAAATTGAATGACCCGAGGCAATATGCCTAATGGGAAAGTAACTCGAACGCCTGACGCAGTGTCGTGTCGAAAAACGAAACAAAAGCACCAAGCAGCAGCATGGCGATGAACACCACGATGGTGGAGTCATTGAGCTCCTTATACTTGGCAAACCCCTTTTCTTTGGGATCCCAAGGCCAGGTTGCCTTCCGCATTTCGAGGATGACCTCGTTGAAATAGTTCCGAATTTTACTCATGAAGGGCTGCTGCTGTCCTTCGGATAGGTCTTGTCGGAAAGGTGGCAGGCCAGGAGGGAATCGAACCCCCAACCAACGGTTTTGGAGACCGCTACTCTACCAATTGAGCTACTGACCTGTCTTGTGGAGACTTCCGAAATTAACGAGAAATACGTGTCTGTAAAGGGCGCTTACTGCTTTGTTTCGAGACAAATGCCGCAGGGCCTGTTGCCAAGCCCTGCGGCGGAAAGTCCGAAACGTCAGCCAAAACTCCTAGTCGAGGATGTCAGCCACACGGCCGGCACCCACTGTCTTGCCGCCCTCGCGAATCGCGAAACGGATGGTCTTTTCCATGGCGATCGGGGTGATCAGCTCGACTTCGATCGAGACATTGTCACCAGGCATCACCATTTCCACGCCTTCAGGAAGCTTCACGCTGCCGGTCACGTCCGTGGTACGGAAATAGAACTGCGGGCGGTAGTTGTTGAAGAAGGGGGTGTGGCGGCCGCCTTCGTCCTTGGAAAGGACGTACACTTCAGCCTTGAACTTCTTATGAGGCTTCACGGAGCCGACCTTGGCGATGACCTGACCGCGCTCGATGTCGGTCTTCTTCACGCCGCGCAGGAGCAGGCCCACGTTGTCACCCGCACGACCTTCGTCGAGCAGCTTGCGGAACATTTCAATGTCCGTGACGGTGGTCTTCACAGTGTCCTTGATGCCGACGATTTCGACTTCGGACATCTTCTTGACGATACCGCGCTCAATACGGCCGGTGCAGACGGTGCCACGACCTTCAATCGCGAACACATCTTCCACGGGCATGAGGAAATCCTTGTCAATCGGGCGCTCAGGCAGCGGGATGTAGCTGTCAACAGCGTCCATCAGCTTCCAAATGTTAGCGCGCTGAACAGGATCACCTTCAAGCGCCTTGAGGGCGGAGCCCATGACGATCGGGATGTCATCACCTGGGAAGTCGTACTTGCTGAGCAGGTCGCGAATTTCCATTTCCACGAGTTCAAGGAGGTCGGCATCAGCCATGTCCACCTTGTTCATGAACACCACGAGAGCCGGCACGCCGACCTGACGGGCAAGCAGGATGTGCTCACGGGTCTGGGGCATTGGGCCGTCGGCGGCGCTGACCACCAGGATGCCACCATCCATCTGAGCGGCACCGGTGATCATGTTTTTCACATAGTCAGCATGGCCGGGGCAATCCACGTGCGCATAGTGGCGCTTATCCGTTTCGTACTCCACGTGGGCAGTGTTGATCGTGATGCCGCGTTCCTTTTCTTCAGGAGCGGCGTCAATTTCATCATATTTCGTTGCCTTGGCGAAACCCTTCTCGGACAGCGTCGTGGTGATCGCCGCGGTGAGGGTGGTCTTGCCGTGGTCAACGTGGCCGATCGTGCCGATGTTGACGTGAGGCTTGTTGCGTTGGAATGCTTCTTTAGCCATTGTCTTGGATGGATGTTATGCGCTTTGGGACGTTTCGGTTCGGACTGATACTGACGGCAAGGGCCTCTAACCTTCTTCTGGAGCTTGTGTCGGGACTCGAACCCGAGACCTCGTCCTTACCAAGGACGTGCTCTACCAACTGAGCTACACAAGCGATTACAGACTTCGGATTAGACTTCCAGGACTCGTTTAAAGATGCCGCGATGCGTTGTTTTCCTCGACGATGTCAAGAGACAATTCACCCCGGCGTTTCTAAAAAAGTGGGTCGGAAAGTATCGGGACCACAGGGAGTGTCAAAGTGTTTTTTGGGTTTATCCACTCACATTCGTCATTATTCCAAGGCCTCTCCCCTCGGATCTTCAGGAAGCAGGTGCCATACCTGGGCTCGCATGGCAGCGGAATGATTCGTCGCGCAGGCAACAACCGGCCTGCTGCAGCGCCGGGCCTGCTCTCATCTTGATCTTTCCCCCGCCCCGGTTATGTCCCGGTCATGGCATACACACCAGATCAACCATTGCGCATCGGTATTATCGGGGCAGGCGGAATCGTCAAGCAGCGGCATCTGCCCGCGCTGAAGAAGATGCCTGAGGTCAGCATCACAGCGGTGGCGAACTCAACTGGGGCCAGTGCCAGGGCTTTTCGTGATGCCTTCGTGCCGGGTGCGGAAGTGCATGACCGCTGGCAGGATCTGGCGTGCAGTCCCAATGTGGATGTGGTCTGGGTGGGTGCCCCCCCTTGGTTGCACTGCGAGGCGACTCTGCTGGCACTGGCCAATGGCAAGCATGTGTTCTGCCAGGCGCGCATGGCCCGCGACCTGAGCGAGGCCGGACGCATGTGGGAGGCCTCCATGAGCTACCCCGAACTGGTCACCGCAATCTGTCCCGCACCCCAGGGCATGGCGGGCGGCGAACTGGTCAAAAAACTCCTGTCCGAAGGCGCCATCGGCACGCCCCACCAGGTGAGGCTGCAAAGCTTCAGCGATGCCTGGCTGGACTCTTCCAAGCCCGCGCACTGGCGTCAGCGGGTGGACATCAGCGGCCTGCAGGTGCTCACCTTGGGCATCTATGTGGAGGTGCTGCACCGCTGGCTCGGCGACATCACCGAGGTGCAGGCCGACGGGGTCGTGGTCATCCCCAAACGGCAGGGCTACGAGATCGAAATTCCCGATTTCCTGAACGTCCTTTGCACCTTCCGCAACGGCGCGCATGGCACCTTGCAGTTCAGCGGGGTGGTGGCTCACCCACCCAGCGATGAGGTGGCAATCCATGGCAGCGAGGGAACGCTGATCTACGATTTCACCAATGAAGTCCTGAAATTGGGCAAAAGAGGCGGTGCCATGGAAGTCCTGCCGATTCCCGATGAACTGCGCCGCACCTGGACGGTGGAGCAGGATTTTATCCGCGCGGTGCTCGATGCCAAGGCGCCCCGGCCGAAACCTGATTTTATCGAAGGAATGCGCTACATGCGCGTGGTCCAGGCCGTGGCGGTAGCCCAGGATTCCGGCGAGAAGCAGCGGATCTGCTAACAGATCTGGTCGAGCACGATCCTGCCGGTGCCATCGCGCTTCCAGCTGGCCTTCAAGCGTCCTTCCGGCTTAATGGCGGCCCGCTCCCGCAGGCGCAACCGTTGACCCTGGAATTCCGCCAGCGTTCCCGGCCAGGCTGCGGCATCGACAGGCTGCGCCCGGCCTCCTGCCGGTGGCAGCCATTCAAAATTGTGGCCGGCGGCCATCACACGCGGCAGATCCTGCCACGAAGGGATGCCCAGCCCAGCAATCACCGCACCAGGCCGGAGTACCTGGGTGTCCAGCGCCCACACCCGGGGGAGCACCTTTGCCATCCAGCCGAAGCGCTGGACTCGCAGCGCCCGCCCCCAGAAACTGCGCAGCACCGGCAGATGCAGCAGCATGAAAGCAGAGGTCCAGAGGTCACCGCTTTCACCGTCGGCATCTTGCGCCCCTGCCACCACAGCCACCTGCCAGGCCTTGCCCGACCAGATGATTTCGGCGGCAAGTGCCGAGTCGACCGGCAGCGGCAGAGGTCTGGCCAAGTCATCACCGCACCACTGCCTAATCCAGGCGGTGGTCTCTTCATCCAGCAAACCGCGGTCAAGCCTGACCGCAAGCAGCTGGCAGGCTTCACTGAGCCGGTGAAGACCATGGCCCAGGGTGCGGACCCGACGTTGCAAAGAGGGGGGAATCAGGAGATCGTCCGGCTGATTTGGCATGTTTGATATGTGCGAGGAAGCTGCCCGCAGGCTAAGAGCATTATTGTGGATTGAACTGGCACCAGGGAATGGACGGCGCGCCCATGAAAATTCACTGCCGGGGCTGTCACAAAGTCACCCCGGCTTTCAAAAACCCGCTGCGCACGTCGTTCTCCATCTGCTCCAGGCTGCGACCATCCAGCAGTACGTCCAGGTGCTTGAGTGCCACTTGATCCGGCTCGATGCCATCGGGAGGCTGGGGCGGGGCCGGCGGCTCAGGCGGGGCCGCAGGCGGCTTCAGATTCGTGGGATACGAGAAGCGCCCGCCGCCGAGATCCTTCACTCCAGGCTGCTTCATGAACTCCGCCAGCGATTGTCTGTAGGCGGCATAGGCAGGCCGCAGTTCGCCCACCTTCTTGTTATACTCCTCCACCGCAGGCCAGAAGCCGGTCCACCGGGCCTTCTCCTGATGGATGGCGTCAAAGTACTTTTTCAGCCGTGCCGCGTCGCCGTTGCCATCCAGATGCATGAAGTAAACCACCAGCGCATGCGATGAGTAGTAGCGGCTGGCCAGCACCTTGGGATCAAGATTCGTGGTGGGCTCCGCCTGTGCCCCGGATTTCTCGGTGCCCGGCGGCGCGGTGCGCTTGGTGATGTCGTTGGTGAAGCCCCAAAGCTCTTTCACGCCGACCCACGAAGGGCTGTAGGAGAGACCGCGAAACATCCGCCGCCGTTGCGGCTTGCGCTGGCTCTCACGCATGTCCTTGAAGGCGCGGACCGCGCCGCCCACGTTAAACTGCCCGCTGCTGTAGGGCAGATGCGCCGTGTATTCCGCCGTGCCCTCCAGCAGCCACACCGGAGCGAAGGGCAGATACTCATGCATGATCTGGTGCGTGATCTCATGCGTGATCGTGTCGTTGTTGATGGTCCCGCTGCGCGCATAACCAGACCCCTTGGTACGCGGGGCACGGGTCAGCCCCAGTTCTTCAAACGGCATGCGGAACACCTTGTCCTTTCGCACGTAAACCCCTCCCGACCAGGGCGGCGCACCGGTGTTCAAATACCCGGCCCGGGTCTCAAACAGCTCCGCCTGGAATTTCGTGCGCCCCTCCTCCGGTTTCGGCACCACCCCCCAGGGCAGGCGGCGCACCAGTTCATAGGTGCTTTCGAACGCACGGCAGACATCATTCATCACCAGCACGCCCAGTTTCGCCGTGGTGGTGAACCGGAAGTGCCCGCTCTCGTAAACACAGTCACCCTCCGCTTCCTTGATCACCCGGATGTTCATGTCCAGCAGTGACTCCTGCACCACGCCCGGCAGAAACCGCCGCTCCCAGGGCAGGCGGCCGGCGTCGCCGCCCAGGGCTTCCGCAGGATGGTCTTTAACCCAGGCCTGATCGGTGGCAGACAATCCAGACAGCACCACACTTGCCTGCTGCCCGTTTGCCAGCAGCAGGACCACCTGGTCTTTATCCACGCGCAGCAGTTCCGCCGTCACCTGCCTGCCCGTGGTGCTCGTCCACAACCGCGATTCCGCATGCAGTCCGGAACAACAGCCGAGACTGGCGGCGCAGGCGACGAGGCGGACAAGTTTCTTCATACCGGGAGAGGAGCGCAACTTGCATCACCCCGGCGTTCACTGCCAAGTGCAGAGTTCAGCAAGAAGCGTGCTTTCTTTTTCGCCTACCCTGAACGCCGGGCGTATGGTGTTGTCCAACAGCGGACTGTGTAACCCTACCGTTTCGTAAAGCCATGAAATGCCTGCCCATCCTTGCACTCACCCTGCTAATCGCGGCCAGCGCCCATGCCGAATCCGCGGCAAGGCTGACGGCAGAAGGCGATGCGCTGGATGCCCAGCTCAAAACCGCGGATGCGCTCACGGTGTATCTGCAAGCCGAGAAGCTTGACCCCCGCAACCCCGCCCTGCTCATCAAGATCGCCAAGCAGTATGGCGAATCCATGCCCAAGATCAGCAACGCAGCGGACAAACTCCAGGCAGGCGAGAATGGACTGGCCTATGCCCAGCGGGCCTTCAAGCTGGAGCCCCGCACGGCTGAGGCCAATCTGGCTGTGTCCATCTGCTACGGCCGGCTGCTCAAACTGGTGCCGGTGAAGACGCGGGTGGAGTACTCCCGCCAGGTTCACGATTATGCGGAAAGAGCAGCACAGCTTGATCCCGGCTGCGACTATGCCTGGCACATGCTGGGCCGCTGGAATCAATCCGTGGCGACGATGGATTTCTTCACCCAGAGCATTGTGCGCATCGTCTATGGCGGTCTGCCGGACGCATCGCTGGAGAAGTCGCGGGAGTGCTTTGAAAAAGCCCTCAAAATCAAGCAGGACCGGGTGTGCCATCACATCGAACTTGGCCGCACCCTGGCCTTCATGGGCCACAAAGTGGAAGCCAGAAAGCAGATCCAGGCCGGACTCGCCATGCCTGACCGCGAAAGCGATGATCCGCAGACCAAGGTCCGCGGGCGTGCGACGCTGAAGGAACTTTAGGCCGCCGGTTCGGGCACGAACACCAGCTTCAGGTGCAGGTGGATCAAATCATTCACCACATGCTGGCCGAGACGGGCAAAGAACTTGCCCGAGCCATAGACCGCACCCCAGCGCGTGCGATCGAAATCGAACTCGGCCTGCGCGGTGAGCGAACCGTCCGGTGCCTGCGCGATCAAGGCGGGAAAAGCGAGGGAATGTGTCTCACCACGCAGGGTGAAGTCGCCACCAATGGTGTAGTTGGGCGTGCTGGCCGTGCAGCCCGCGACGGGGCTCGCATCAACGGCGACGAACTCTGCCGTGGGATGCCGCTGCACGGCAAAGAAATCCTCGCTTTTGAGGTGCGCCACCAGCATGCCGTTGAGCGTCGTGTCCGCAATGTCCGCACAGGTGATCGAGTTCATGTCGATGATGAAGCGGGCGGCAGTGAGCCGTCCCTGCGCGAGGTCTGCGGAGCCCGACGCCAGCGCGATGGATCCGTGGTGATGATTGAAGAGATTGCGCCCCGTCCAGAAGATCACGCTGCGGGCCGCATCCAGACCAAACTTGCCCGAAAGCGGAGCAATCTCTCGTGGACCGGTTCCTTCAACCGTGCCCCCGCCTTCTCGCCAGGCCTGCAGACCACCAGCGAGTCGCGCGACGTTGCTGTAGCCCGCAGCACGGAGTCTGCCGACGGCCGTTTCAGCTTCCAGGGTTTGGTCATCCAGGCTGTACACCACCAGCGGTGCAGCCTTGTCTGGCAGGGAATCGCCAACCTTTTGGGTGAAGGCCGATTCATAAACGCAGAAGCAGCGCGAGCCGGGAATACGCGCCTCTTCGAAGGCGTCCTCCGGGAGCACGTGGATCAGCGTGGGTGGTGTGGCGCTCGCGAGTGCGGCGCGCAAGCTCTGGAGATCGAGCAGAGAGTTCATAGGGCAGGCGTAAGGATTGGCTGAACGAGGACGGTACGAGCCGGCCTCCCACCGGGGTCACGGCAGATATGGCCAGTACACCACCTTGCCTTCGTGGTAGGCCACGAAGTTGACCGAGCCATCCTGGGAAATCACCGCCACCACGCTGTCGGGAACCGCCATGACAAAACGATAGGCCGAGCGATGCCGGGTGCCGGAGTTGTCAGCCCGCTCCTCAAGAGTGCGCCTGCCTTCCAGATCCAGCGCCCGATGCACCGCCATCACGGGTTCTTCGCCGAGCACCTCCGCACCGAACCCCATCACCTCGAACTGCTCACTGACTACGAGCGCCCCATCGACGTTCATGAAATCGGCAAAGAGATTGGCCAGTTCCAGGAAGGCCTCGTCAATTTCGGCCAGCAGCGGGTCTTCGAATTCCTGATAGTCCCCCCACTGCACCGTCTTGATGCCGTGCGTATGTCCCACAATTGACATGCGCGACATCACCCGAAACATCAGTTCACTGAACCTCTTGGTGGATGAGGTCGGAGCCAGCGGGCACCTGATCCGCAGCCAGCGGTCCAGCGCCCCCGAGGCCTTCATGTTCAGCGGCACGAAGATCAGCATCCCGCCATGCCCGCGCTGCCGGACGATGCTCAGTATCCGGCGCACCACATTTTGCGCCATCAGGCTGATGAACGAGCCGTCCACCTCCGCGCCATCCACGTTGGCATCGGCGAGCCGCTGCTGCAGCCAGTCGCGCACCGGACGAAACCGCCCCGGCAGCCATTTCGATTTGAACGGATCAAACCCGGTTTCCTGAATCCGCCCGCCGTCCAACTCCAGAAGCCGCTGGTAGCCACAACCCGTCAGCATCCGGCCCGGCCCCAGAATGTGAACAACGAGATGCGGAGGCAGCGGCGCTCCCAGAAAGCGCCCGCCATCCACGCGATTCACCCAGCGCGCGCCCGATTCCACCACTCCCCAGATGTGGGCTCCCGACTGCGGGTTGTAGTGGATCGCCAGCAGCGCGCGATAATATGACGCGGCGGGTGCCAGCTTGCGGATCTCCTGCACCGTGAAGGGACGCAGGTCCGCGAACGACAGCACATGAAATCCCGCCGGTGGTCCATCCCCCTGCTTCCAGTCGCCGGGGTCGGCCAAAATCACCCGGCAGCGCACCGGCTCCCCTTCCTCATGCAGGAAGCTGGCTTGGTACAACGTGTCGAGAATCGTCGTCAGGCAGTCGATGCCAGGCAGGCCCGAAGCCTCGTCCAAGCTCCGCCACACGCCCATCAGCGCCTGCGCAAATTGCGGCGGATAGACCTGACTGCTGTGGGGGAGTCTTGACGGTTCGTTTTCGCTCATGGGATCCGCATTTACCCACGGCTCTTGTGACCCGGTGTCAATCGCTTCCGCGACGGCGTCGAACTTGACGCCCGCACGGGCAGACCGTACCGGCACACACCTATGAAGCCAGCCATGCAATTGCGCTCTCTCCAGACCGGTGCAGCGGCCCATGTCGCGGCGCAGGGCAGCGGCAACTGGTGGGACAAGGACTGGCAGACCGGCTTTTTCAAGCACAGCTGGGCGGACCGCCAATGGCTCGGCTATGAGGGATTGCGCGGCGATGAACAAAGCGACCGGCGCTACCACGGCGGCGTGGACAAGGCCGTGTGCGTTTATCCCGGCGAACACTACCCTTTCTGGCAGGAGACGCTGTCGCTGGCTGACATGCCCTGGGGTGCATTCGGCGAAAACTTCACCACCACCGGCCTCCTCGAAAGCGAGGTCTGCGTGGGCGACACGTTCTCCGTGGGCGAGGCGCGGGTGCAGGTCTCGCAACCCCGGCAACCCTGCTGGAAACTGGCGCGACGCTGGCGCATCAAGGATCTCGCGGCGCAAGTCGAACGCACCGGCCTGACTGGATTCTACTTCCGCGTACTGCGCCACGGCTTCGTCAAGGCCGGCAACCTGTTCAGCCTTGAGGAGCGCCCCTTTCCCGCATGGAGCATCGAGCGCTGCAACGACGTCATGCATCACGGCAAAGGCGGCGTGGAGGCCGCCCAGGATCTCGCCCAGTGCCCCGCGCTCTCAGGCAGTTGGAAGGATTCCCTCTGGGCACGCGCGGCTGAACTCGCATCCCGGAAACAGGCTTCTGAACTCAACCAAGCTTCCGCTCAGCCTCCTGATTCGGTAGATCATCGAGGCTCAACCAGCTAAATTGGGACAAGAGACATTGACCGAGGGCCCGCAATACCATCGTCTTTGGTCACCCGGAACACAGTGGCGAGCCTGCTGGCCAGCGGCTTTCAGTAACAAAAAGCTTGGCGAAACTCACCGCACCCTTCTAAAAGAGGGCCTCCCCAATGTTCAGAAACGTGCACCCGAGATCAGCCACCCCCTCCCATGATCCGACTCAATTTCATCCAGATTCTCTCGCGTAGCTTTTTGGCGATACTCGTCGTGGTCTGGCCTTCGGGCACCTTCACGGCAAATGCTGCCATGCCGCCGGAAAAAGCGGGGGCTGCCGTCCCCTTTGTGACAATTGAAGCCGAGGCTCCCTCCAATCTGGTGCACGGGAAGATCGTCACCATGAGATCGCGTCCGGCGAAAACCGATTCCACGCCGGAAATGGAGGCCTCTGGACGCGGATTCGTCGAACTCTCGGCGCAGGGCGATTATCTGGAGATCAACCACGTTCCCGCCGCCAACACACTGGTGGTGCGCCATTGCATTCCCGATGCCAGCGGCGGCGGGGGCCTCGCGGCAACCCTCAGTTTGCGGGTCAACGGTACCTTCCGCCAGTCCATCAAGCTAACATCAAAGCACAACTGGCTCTATGGCCCGCCCGGAGAAAACGGCCAGTCGAACGATCCCGCCGCCGGTCAGGCTCACGTGTTCTGGGATGAAACCCGCGTCGTCCTGGGCGGCGGCGGACTGAAGCCTGGTGACTCGATCCGGCTGCAAAAGGACGCACAGGACACCGCTGCCTACTACCGGATCGACCTCGTGGATCTGGAATTCGCCACGGCGGCTCCCGCGCCAGCGGCGGGAACGTTCCTTTCCGCCGCCGATTTTGGAGCCATCGGAACAGACGAGCAGGATGACACGGAGGCCTTTGAGAAGGGCGTTGCCGCCGCCAAAGCCCAAGGGAAGATCCTGTGGATTCCTCGCGGCACGTATTACCAGAGCCGGAAACTGGTGCTGGATGGCGTGACGGTTCGCGGTGAGGGCATGTGGCTCACTAATATCATCGGCACGGTCGCAGGCACCAGTTTTGCCGGCAACATCGGCTTCGAACTCAAGGGCTCCGGTCCCACCGTGGCGGATCTGTTCATTGAGAGCGCCGCACACACTTCGCGTTCCACCGGCGGCGCCCCGTTCGGGGGCCGGCCCACTGGGTGGCGGGTGGAGAACGTCTGGGTGAGTCACACCAACACGGGATTCTGGATGGCCGGTTCAGAGGGTGTGGTGCGCGGTTGCCGGGTGCGATGCACTTACGCGGACGGGATCAATCTTAACTCTGGGGCGAGCCGCAACATCGTGGAACACAATCACGTCCGCGGTACCGGCGACGACGGCATCGCGCTTCTCTCGGAGACGGAAAGGAACAATCCCGCCTCGGTTGGTAACATCGTGCGCTTCAACACGGTCTCCGCCACGTGGTGGGGGCACAATTGCGATCTGGCGGGCGGCAGCGGCCACCTCATTGAAGGCAACCTGCTCGCCGACAACCCGCGCTTTGGTACCTTCGCCATCAACCTGCCAAGCGCCTATCCCATGCATCCGCTCAGTGACAGCATCGTGCGCAACAACGTCATCCTGCGTGGTGGCGGCAACTATGCCGGACAGAGACGAGGAGCGCTCACGGTGTTTGCGGGCAGCACCACCATCAGCAATGTCCGGTTTGAAAAGAACTTGGTGTCGCAGCCGGTGTTTCGGGGCATTCATTTCTTTGGCTCGGCGAAGCAGGACACCGTCTTTGAGGGCAACACCATTGAGGCTCCAGGAGAGGACGCAATTTTCATTGATGCGCAGGCAACCGGCTCCGCCATGTTCCGCGGCAATAAAGCCACCCGAGTGCCCAAGGGCTCTGAGCAGCTCAATCGCAAAAACGCAACCTCCTTCAGCATCGTCAACGAAGCGAACTCATGGAGGTGATGACCTGTCCGCGTGCGCAGCTGGATTTCAGTGCGGCTTCAGTTTCACTTTTTGCGAGTCTCTTCCAGGCGGTCAAGCAGACGCAGCAGGCCGTCTAGGATCGTCAGTGGATGCGGCGGGCAGCCGGGGATGAAAAGATCGACAGGCACGATGGAGGCCGCACCGTTGTGGATTTCGGGATGGCCCACGAAAGGACCTCCCGCAATCGCGCAGGCACCGACGGCGATGACAATCTTTGGGTCGGGCACAGCGTCCCAGGCTTTCTTCACTGCCAGCTCCATGTTGTTTGAAACACAGCCGGTGACCAGCAGGCCGTCGGCGTGGCGAGGCGAGGCGACAAACTGGATGCCGAAGCGCCCCAGATCCCAACCGATGGTGCCGAGCACGTTGGTGTCGGCCTCGCACGCACCGCAGCCGCCGGCACTGACCTGACGCAGGCGCAGCGAACGTCCGAAGAGTTTGCGCAGTTTCGCGTCAAGGGCGTCGGCGAGTCGGACCTGCTCGTGACCGGCTCCGCCAAGCACGAGGTCTTCACGACGGCGCACGGCCATGCGGTGATCGCCTGTTTGCGTGATGGCGTGCTCGGGGCAGACTTCGACACAGGCGGCGCAAAAAACACAGCGCCCGAGATCAAGGGAGACGGGCTTGCCTGGCAGGCGGATGATGGCCTGGGTGGGACATACGGGCACGCAAGCGGTGCAGCCGTCAGCGCACTTGCTGGCATCCACTTTAAGCGCACCGCCGTGGCGGTCGGGCAGCGCGGGGGCAGGACCTTTGGGATAGTCCATCGTCTCGCAGCCGTGTTTCAGCCGATGCGCAAGGGTGTCGAGGATAAACATGGCGGTGGGGTACGGGTTAAAGATCGAAGCCGCAGTAAGAGAGGTTGAAGCTCTTGTTGCAGATGGGGAAATCCGAGATGGCCGTGCCGCGCAAGGCCAGCGTCATGCCCGTCCAATTGTGGAAGGAAGGGTCGGTAATTTTATAGCGGCGGAAGCGTCCGGCTGCATCCGTGAGCGCGACGTGGCAGACCTCACCGCGCCAGCCTTCGACCAGCGCCACTGCGAGAGTATCGGGCGCGGGCGCGGCGAGATCGCTGAAGAAAGCGCCCTCTGGTGGAGTGGCTAGCTGTTCGCGCAGGAATTCACCTGAGCGCTGGATCTCCAGCGAGCGCACCCGGGCACGGGCGAAGACATCACCACCCGGCCACACAGCCACCGAAGAGTGGGCGAAACGATGCCAGCCGGCCGGGTGATCGTAACGCACGTCACGCACCAATCCGCAGGCGCGGGCCGCCGGCCCAACGAGACCGATCTCGGCCGCTTGTGCCTGGAAAACCGTGCCTACATTTTCAAAACGTGAGCGGACGGAAGCGGCATCCCACAGCCATGAGGCGGCCTGCTCGGTGTCGGCCAACGCTGTGGTCAGCGTGCCGATCATCTGGGCTGCGCGCACGGAATCGAGATTGTGACGGCAGCCGCCGGGGCGCACCAGGCCACGGCCAAAACGATTGCCACAGATCAGCGCGGTGAGGTTGAGGAAGTCGCCACGGAGTTTGCCGCAGGCGGATGAAGTGGGCAGAAACGCGACATCATTGGCCAGCGCTCCGAGGTCGCCAGTGTGATTCGCAAGCCGTTCCAGTTCGAGCGCAATGGCGCGCAGCCACTGCGCCAGCAACGGTGCCTCGGTTTGCGCGAGGGCTTCCATGAGGCTCGCATGGGCGGTGGCATGGGCGATGGTAGTGTCGCCGGCGATGGTCTCCATCTGAATCAGGGTCGCGCGGTGCGGGCCGCCCGCCAGGGCCTCCTCAATACCGCGATGCTGATAGCCCAGCGCGATCTCCAGATGGAGAACTTCTTCGCCCGCACATTGAAAACGGAAGTGGCCCGGCTCGATGACGCCGGCATGGATGGGGCCGACCGCGACTTCGTGAATCTCACCACCATCGACACGGAAGAATTCCGCGTTGGCAGGCGCGTTGCCAGCCGATCGCCGCACCGGTTTGAGCCACGGATGGCCTTCGGGGGTGAGCCCATGTTGCTCCCAGATTTCGCGTTCAAACAGGTGTGCTTGCGCATGTGTCGCGGTGAGCGCGGGGTAGCCACCCTTGAAAGGCGTGCTGCGCCCCACGGCAAGCGTGCTGTCGGAGTCAAAAGCGAGCACGGCCACCAGTTGCACGTCATCGCCTTCCGGCACGCCGAACAAGGAAGACAGGCGTGCACCACGGCTGATCTCGGCTGCGGTGGCGCGCACGAAGTCAGCCACGGGCCATGCGGGCACATCCGCCCAAGGGAGGCTTGTGGCGTTGGCCAGGAGGGCAAAAGGAGTGGCGGCGCTCATGGGGTGGGGAAAAGTTGGGAAACCGCGGCGGACCAGGCGTCCACCAACACGTCCGGCGTAAAGAGCCCAAGCCACAGTGACAGGCCGAGCAGCGCCAGCGGGGGCAGGATCACGCCTGCCGTTTCGACGAATCGTTGGCTGCCCGCCCGTGTCGCTGCGCGCGGACGCCCGTCCACGATGCCAAAGACCACACGGGTCAGTCCGAAGAAAGCCAGCAGGAGGCACACCAGAAACATCGCGGTCGCACCCCAATGCCCGGTTTCGAGAGCGGCGCGCACCACTTTCAATTCGCTGAAGAACGGGCCAAAAGGCGGGAGGGCGGTGACAGCGAACATGCCCGTGACAAAGATAGCCGCCGAGCGTGGAGTCAGCAGCGCCATGCCCCGCACGGCATCCATGGAAGGCGATCCCGCCGCGCGACGAATGTTTCCCGCGCTCAGGAACAGCGCTCCCTTGGTCAGGCCGTTGCTCCACACATGAAACAAGGCCGCCGCCACGCCCGCAGGACCGAACGAGGCACCAATGGTGAGGATTCCCATGTGCTCGATGCTGGAATACGCGAGCATGCGCTTGTAGTCGCGCGTGCCGAGCAGGAACAACGCCGCCACCAGCATGGAGAACAGCCCGATGGCCAGCAGCGTGCAGTCGGCAATGAGACCTTCACCGGCGGCACCCACCACGGAGCGAACACGCAGGATCGCGCTGAAGGCCACGGTGGTGACACCACCGGCCAGCAGGGCGCCGACGATGCCAGGAGCCTCGCCATAGGCTTCCGGCTTCCAGGTATGCATCGGCGCAAGCCCCATTTTAGTGCCGTAGCCTACGAGCAGCAGGACCCACGCGATGAGCACCCATGTGCGTGACAAACCGCCACCTTGCGCGATCAGCGCCTCAAAGGTCAGGTCACCCTGGCCACCGCCATACAGCGATGCATAGCCCAGGCACAGAGATCCCAGCAACGACAATGCGATGCCGGTGCCGCCAACGAGCAGGTATTTCCAGGTGGCCTCGAAGGCGCGCGGGGTGCCATTAAAGTGCAGCAGCGGCACCGCAGCGAGGGTGACAGCTTCGGTGAAGATCCACAGCAGCCCCACATGCCGGGCTTGAAGACCCGCGCTCAGCAAACCCAGGACCGCAAGCAGCGCCGCGACAAAGACGCGGTTGGGCCGCTCGGACCGCACCTTGAGGTAAGCCACACCATACCAGGCGCAGACGAGGAATAATAACGACACCGCCGGCAGTACGGCGCGCGCCAGCGGGTCAAAGCCCAGCCATGTGCCCGGAGCGACCGCGGGCGGGTCCAGAAACATCCAGAAGGCGAGCAAGGAATGAAGAGTGCCCGCGGCAGGCAGCAGCAGAGGCCGGGTGCGATTGCCCGGCCAGAGCGCCGCGAGCACGGCAGCCACCAGGGGCACGAGGATGAGGACAAATGATTTCATTCCCGGAGCGCGGTAAGTTTGCGGGTGTCGAGCGAATCGAAGGCACGCTGGATGCGGTCTACAATGATGCCGATGATGAACACACCGACGGTGAGATCCAGCAGCACGCCCGCCTCCACCAGCAGCGGCATCGCCTTGATGAGCAGCAGGCCGAACAGGTAGATGCCATTCTCCAGAATCAGGTAGCCGCATACCTGCGAGATGGCCTTGGTGCGGCCAATCAACAGGATGAACCCTGTGAACACGGTGGCCAGCGCCCCCGGCACCAGGAGCGATCCGGCATGCTCCGGCATCAGCGGCAGCACCTGTGTCAGCGCCAGCGCGGCGATGGCCCCGGCCGCTCCAAGCAGCAGCGACGGCACGAATCCAATGATCGGCTCAAGCTCGCGGTCGATGCTCACCGCCCGCGTGGCACGCCGCAGCAGGGCGGGAATGATCAATCCTTTGCCGACCATCGTCGCCAGCGCGACCAGCGCCACCCGCCAGTCCAGCTCATGCTCCATGATCACCGGCATCACCCCGAGGATGACGCCCTGCGCCGACATCGCCCGAATGAGCGCCGGCAGCCGACCCGTGCCCAGCGCCAGGAGGTTCAGGCCCATCGCCAGGCCGATGAGAAGATTGAGATTTGAATTCATGACATACCGCCCTTCCAGGCTACCAGCAGGGCAAACAGACAAAGCAGAAACGCTGTGGTCAGCAGCAGCGGCACACGGCGGAACGCGAACCGCGCCAGCAGCGACTCCACCACCCCCACCCCGGCAGTCACGGCCAGCACGCCCGCCACCAGAACCGCCGCCGATGCGAACGGACCGAACCGGCCCATCGGCAACACCGCCTGTGCAAGCAGCACGGCGAAGAGCAGCAGTTTCATCGCGGCCCCATGCAGGATCACGGCCAGGGGCGGCCCGCTGTGATCCAGCACCATTACCTCGTGGATCATCGTCAGTTCAAGGTGCGTATTGGGATCATCAAAAGGCACCCGGCAGTTCTCCGCCAGCAGCACGATGAACAGACCCGCTGCCAGCAAGATGGCGCCAGCCCCCGCCGGGGGAGCCAGCATCGTGGCCAGCGAAATGCTCCCGGTTTGCACGCTCAACGACAATACCGCAGCCACCATCGCCGCTTCGGTGAGAACGGCATAACTTACTTCGCGCACCGCCCCCATGCCTTCAAAAGCGGATCCCGTTTCCATGGCCGCCCATGCCGTGCAAAACCGGCCCAGAGCCAGCAGATAGAGCATCAACAGCACATCGCCGCGAAAACTCAGGCCGGCCCCCGCAGGTCCCAGCGGCACCAGCATCGCGGCACCAAGCAATGCCACCCATGCCACCGCCGGCAGAATCACGAAGGCGGGTGAAGCGAGCGTGCTCATGACGACGCTCTTCTTCCACAAGCGGGCGAGGTCATAGTAAAGCTGCAGCACCGGCGGACCGCGCCGGCCCGCGACCCAGGCCTTCACCTTGTTGATGATGCCCGGCAGCAGCGGTGCCACCAGCAGCCAGCAGGCCAGACGGAGGATGATGTCGAAAATCGTGATCATGACGGGCTGCTAAAAAGGACAAGAATACCGAGGGCCGCGAGCCCCACGACAACGTAGAGAATGTAGGCCGACAAACGGCCATGCTGCAGACGGCGTGCGGCGGCGGACGCCCGCAGCACAAGGCCGCCCACCGGTACGATCACACGTTCCAGCACCGTCTCCGGAAAACGCTCCAGGCTGATCGCACTCGCAGGGAAGTGAGCGCGCGGTCGCCGCAGCTTGCGCACCGGCTGCAAAATCCAGGCAAACCAGCCTCCGGCGAGGCCGGCAAAGGAGCCGCTGGTGTATTGCATCTTCGCGGTCGGCGCCGCATAACCGCAATCCCAGGTAAGACCACGACGAAGTCCATTGGCGCGCACTTTGCGCCAGAGCAACACGCCCGCAACAATCAGCAGTATCGCCAGCGCGAGATGAACGAAACCCAGCGTGACCAAAGGTGCGGGAGATTGCACTGATGCCCATGCCGGATTCCATGCGCCGGCAGCACGCGATATCGCCGGCCAAAACCAGATCGGTGCGAGACCCAGTTCGATGCAGATCACTGCCAGCACCACCATCGGCACGCGCATCCATCGACCGCACTCATGAGCCTTTGCGGCAAGCTTGGTACGCGGAGCGCCGAGAAAGATCATCGCCCCCGTCTTGGCAAAGGTCGCCAGCGCCAGCGCACCTGCCATCGCGAGCATGATCGCGGCAGGCATCGCCGCCCATGCGGAGGGTTGTTTGCCGACGACCGCATCAAAAAGCCCAAGATAAATCAGCCATTCGCTCACAAAGCCATTGAGCGGCGGCAACCCTGACACAGCGACCGCTCCCAGTGCGAACAGTCCCGCAGTCCAAGGCATCGTGCGCCACAAACCGCCCAGGCGGCTCATCTCCCGCGTGCCAGTTGCGTGCAACACCGAGCCGGCTCCGAAGAACAACAGCGCCTTGAACGCCCCGTGATTCCATACATGCAACAAGGCCCCCGCCAGAGCGAGCCTGCCCCACGCCGCATCGCCATGGGTTCGCGCAAGCAACGCAGCGCCAAGACCGATCATGATGATGCCGATGTTCTCCACCGAGCAGTAAGCGAGCAGCCGTTTAAAGTCGTTCTGAGCGAGAGCGAAAGCGATGCCAAGCAGCGCACTGATGGCTCCCAGACCGATCACCACCCACCCTGCCGCCGCAGGCATGGGCAGCCAGCCGCTGAAGCGCACGATCCCATAGACCCCCATCTTGATCGCCACGCCCGACATGATGGCTGAAACATGGCTCGGTGCATTGGCATGAGCCGAGGGCAGCCAGACATGCAACGGAAACACCCCGCTCTTCACCCCGAACCCGGCAAGGGCCAGCCAGAACAAGGATGCCAGTCCGGCGTGCTCGCGCATGGGACCCAGATCCCAGCTGCCGGTCTGAACCGCCAGCGACGCAAAGAAAGCGAATAGGCAAATCGTGCCGACGTGAGACGCCACCAGATAAAGCCAGCCTGCCGCGCGCGCCTCGCTTCGCCCGCGATCCAGCGTGACCAAAAAATAGGCACTGACCGTGAACAGCTCCCAGCCAATGAGGAAGTGCAGCCCGTTTGACGACAGCAGCACCAGCCCCATGCTCAACACCAGCAAGCTCCACCACAGGCGTCCCCGCGGCGCGGAGGCCGGATAGTGATGATCTGACCAATATTCACGGGCATAGACGGCACCCGCACCACCCACCACCGACAGCAGCGCGAGAAACACGGCGCTTATCCCATCGAGCCGCAGATGCAGAGGCTCCCCGCCCACCAGTATCCCACTGCGCCATTCCCAGTCCACGGTTCCGAACAGCACGCTCAGCGCCGCACCCATGGCAGCAACAGTGCCGGTCATCATCAAGGCAAGCCACGTGCGCGGCAACTTCGCACCTGTGGCGACACCCGTCGCCAGAGCCACCAATGCCAGCAGCAAAAACGGTGTGGGCATCATGTTTTCACCTCCGGCTTCCGTGCCTCCGCTGATGCCGCATCCGCCATGTCCACCGACTGGAGAATCGCCTCGTCCGACCCACCGTCCGTCAGCACCGCACGCAACGTCCCGCGAGAAAGGAGCCGGCTGAGGCGCCCGACCAGATCGAGGTGGGCGCGGGGTGAAGGAGCAATGAAAAACAAAAGCCGTGTCACCGGCACATCGTCCACCCGAAGTTCCAGAGGTGGCAGCGGGTCACGCAGAAGAATGAGGGCCATCGCACCGGAATCACGGCCCAGAGTGACACGTGCGCTGGGATGCGGCAATGCGTACCCGCCGCCAATCGGAGCGATCGTCACGCCACCTTTGGCACGAAACCGCTGCGCCAGCATGTCGCGCACAGGCGGCGTTGCTCCAGGCAGGGCAGCCGCGACGCGTGCGAAAACACCCGGCAGGTCCGCCGCGGCCATATCGCGCCAGATGCCCCCTGCACGCAGCAACGATCCGAGCTTCAGGATGGCGGCCAGCGCTGGTGTCGCAGGGGCCAGAAACCCCGCCTGTGCAGCGAGGCCGCGAGTGGCGGCCCATTGGGCCACCTGGGCACGATCAAACAACAGCACCCCACGATCCGGAGTGTGCGGCAGACCCTCATCGCGAATCCAGCCTTCCACCACTCGCTCTGAAACTCCAAACGATTCGGCTATCTGGATGAGATTCAAATACATGGCAGATGGAGATGATGGACTGTCGCCGGTTTGAGGCAGTATGAAAGCATCGTCAATGCGCGCCTCCTGTGAAAACCCACGCAGCCAATGCCGCAAGGCCGATCAAAACATAGAGCACATAGGACTGTACCCGCCCGTGCTGAAAGCGTCGCGCCAGCCGCGCCACACGCATGACAAGGCGGCCCGCCGGCTCGACAACTCGCTCAAGCACGGTTTCCGGTGTGTGCTCCGCATACGCCGCACTGGCAGGCAACACGTTTACCGGACGATGCTCGTGCCGCTCCGTGCGCAAAATGAAAGCAAACCACTCCGTGACGACACCGGCAAACGACCCTGCCGTGTATTGCATGCGAGGTGTTGGCGCCGCATACCCGCAGTCCCACGTGAGCGCCCGTTTCAGACCTTGGTGCCGGACCCGCCACCACAGCAACCCTCCCGCCGCCGCCGCCACCGCCGCCAGCACATTGTTAGCCATGCCAAGCGTGAACACCGGCGCGACCGGCTCCGAATCAGCCCACGCAGGATGCCACGCCACCACTGCGCGCGCGATGGCCGGCCAGAACACAAGAGGCGCGAAACCAATCGCCAGACACCCGCCCGCCAGCACCAGCATCGACCCACGCATGGGCAGTCCGCACTCATGCGCCCGGGCGGCTGAGCTCGAACGCGGAGCACCCAAAAAGACCACACCGCACACTTTGACAAAACACGCCAGCGCCAGCGCACCTGTAATGCCGAGCAGCATCACCGCCGGTATGGCGGCCCAGGCCGAAGGTCCGCGTGACATCGTGGCATCGAACAAGCCAAGATACACGAGCCATTCGCTCACAAAACCATTGAGCGGTGGCAGACCCGAGATAGCCGCCGCAGCCAATGCGAACAGTCCTGCCGTCCACGGCATCCTGCGCCACAGCCCGCCCAGCCGGCTCATCTCGCGCGTACCGGTCGCATGCATCACCGAACCCGCTCCGAGGAACAGCAGCGCCTTGAACAAACCATGGTTCCACACATGCAGCAGCCCGCCGGCCAGCGCCAGCGCCCCCCACGCCGCGCCCCCTTGTTCCACCGCCATCAAGGCAAATCCGAGCCCGACAAGGATGATGCCGATGTTCTCGACGCTATGATAGGCCAGCAGGCGCTTGAGGTCGTGCTGGCCCAGTGCGAACGCCACGCCAAGCACCGCGCTGACCACGCCCAGCCCCGCTACCACCGGTCCTGCTCCGGCTGGCACCGGCAGCCAGCCGCTGAAGCGCACCAGTCCGTAGATGCCCATCTTGATCGTCACGCCGGATAGTATGGCCGAGACGTGACTCGGTGCATTGGCGTGGGCGGACGGCAGCCAGATGTGCAGTGGGAACAGGCCCGCCTTCAGGCCGAAGCCGAACAGCGCAAGCCAGAACAATGGAGCCAGCTCCGCATGTTGGCCCATCGGGCCCAGCTCCCAGCTGCCGGTATGCACCGCAAGCAGGACGAAGAATGCAAAGAGCGCGAGCACAGCCGCGTGGGAAGCCCTGAGGTAAAGCCACCCGGCCGCGCGGACTTCGGGCCGCTGCCGGTTGAGCGTGATCAAAAAATAGGCGCTGAGGGTAAACACCTCCCACGCGATGAGGAAGTGCAGCCCGTTGGAGGCGAGCAGAACGATCCCGAGGCTCAGCAACATCACACTCCACCATACACGACCCGAGCGTGCGGAGCGCGGGTGGGCTGCATCCGCCCAATATTCAAGCCCATAGATCGAAGCCGCCCCGCCGACCACGCACAGCAGGACTAAAAACAAAGCGCTGATGCCGTCGAGCCGAAGGTACAGCATCTCGCCCCCCACCGTGGCTGCGTTGCGCCAGACCCAGTCCGGCCCGCCTCCCAGCACCGCTGCCGCCGCCGCGAGCGCTGCGCCCACACCCACAAGAACTGCCGCGAGCCATAACCGAGGCATGACCCGGCCAGCCAGAATGCTGGTGAGCATCGCCGCTGCGGCGACAAAGAGTAGAACGCCGGTGCTCAAGCTGATCTTCTGGTGGTTGCCTCACTTGCACGATCAAGCGTCTTCAAAATGCTTTGCGCCCGGTCGAGTGTTTCGGCCAGCTCTCGGCGCGCGCTCTCGACCATCTGCCGCTCGGTATGAAGCGCCTCATGGGGTTCACATAGCTCAAGTACAGGAGACAGCCCAAGAATTTCACGAGCCCTTGCCAGCGCGGCAGTGATGTCCGAGCAGACGTTTTCCTCCCCGAGCCGGTCAATGAAACCCGAATTGGTCATCACCACCAGCGGTTGGGTATGCGGTGCGCTCAGGATCAGATGCTTGCCATTCGCGCGAAGCTTGAGGCGCAGATCTTCCAGCGCCTGAAGCCCGGTGGCATCCATCGCCAGCACCTTGCGCACCCGTAAAATCAAGATTTCAGGCTCCCGCCTGGCCCGCTTCAGCTCGTCGTCGAGCTTGTCAACCACGCCAAAAAAGAACGCTCCGAAGACGCGGAAGATCAGCACTCCCTCAGGCACTTCCTTGCCCACCAGCGAGTGGTGCGACCCTTCAGTCTCCGTCGCCTCGTCGACGGCGGTAATCTGGGACGTTTCCGAGATGCGTTTGACCATCAGCAACGCGGCCAGCACCACACCCACTTCCACCGCCAGTGACAAATTGGTGAGCACCGTAAGACCAAAGGTGGCAAGAAATACCGATGAATCGCTGAACGGCCAGTCCGCCAGCCGGGTGAACTGTCTCCACGAAACCATGCGCAAGGCGGCCACGACCAAGACGGCGCTCAGCGTGGCCAGCGGAATGTAGGCTATTAGCGGCGCAGCAAGCAGCAGAACCAGCAGCAGCAACAGCGAATGCACCAAACCCGCCACAGGAGTGCGACCACCAGTCCGCACGTTCATGACAGAGCGCGCTACCGCACCGGTCACCGGGATGCAGCCAAACAATGGGCCGACCATGTTGGCCAGGCCTTGACCGATAAGTTCCTGATTGGAATCATGCCGGTCGTCCAGCAGCCCATCCGTCACCACCGCGCCCAACAGCGCCTGCATGGCCACGAGCAGCGCAATGGTGAACGCAGGCTGAATCAATTCCTTGATCGTCCCCCAGTCAGCCCTGGGCAGTTGTAATGGCGGCAGCTTGCTGGAGAAAGTCCCAAACTCGGAGCCGATGGTGGCAATGCGCCAGTGCTCGTGAAACCCGAACACACCCGCGGCAATCGTGGCGGCCAGCAAGCCGATCATCGCCCCCGGCACATGGCGCGAAAGCCGTGCCGGCCACAACGCCATCACCGCCACAGACGCCACCGACAGACCCACGGTGGGCCAGTGAAAGCCTCCAAGATGGGACATGAGCACCTGGATCTTGCCCACAAAATCAACTGGCAACTTGTCCACTTGGAGCCCGAAGAAGGTTTTGATCTGAGAGCTGAGAATGAGCACCGCAATGCCCTTCGTGAAAGCGCGCGAGACCGGATACGGGATAAACCGGATTATCGAACCCATCTTCGCCAAACCCATCAGGCACAGCATTGCCCCCGCCATCATTGTGCACAGGAACAACCCGCTCAGCCCAAAGCCCTGGACGATGCTGTAAGTAATGACGACGAACGCGCCCGTCGGCCCGCCGATCTGAACGCGTGAGCCCCCCAGCGCCGCGATCATGCCCCCGCCGATGATTGCAGTATAAAGACCCTGTTCAGGTTTGACCCCCGACGCGATGGCAAAGGCCATCGAAAGAGGAAACGCCAGCGTCATAACATTCAACCCCGCACCGAAATCCTTCCGGAACTGCTCCTTGGAGTAACCCTTGAGCACCTCCCAAAGCTTGGGTCGGAATGGAACCGAGATATTCATGTCATTTTTTTAATGCCCGTTTGCGGGATTTGGCGGGTGGTGCGGCGGGCACCGCATCCGATGCCTCGGCAGTGGCGGATTTGGAGACATCCAGGTAAATGAAGACACCGCAGTTCTCGCACACCTGGATCGCATCCCCGCCGCGGTTCATGTCGGCCACGCGCCCGCTGGGCAACGACAGGTGGCAAGCTCCACAGATGCCGTTCCTCATTGCGGCAACGGCCGGCTTTCCGCGGGACCGGCGCTGATCATAGTGGGTCAGCAAGGCCGTGGGCAGCTTCTCCCGCAGCCCTTCGATCTGGAGGTTGAGCTCGGCGAGCTTTGGGGACCTCGCACCTATGCCGCGTTTGGCGGCATCGAGGTCGGAGAGCTGGCGAAGCCAGGCGGTAACATTGGGTGTCTTGGGCATTTTGATCTGGGGTTGGAGGACGAGCGTGCGCGCCTGCCTTGTGTGTGATGAGGGTGAACTGATTCAGGTCAGAGACAGAGTGCGAGCATCCCCCGCCAGACTCTGCCCGTCACGAGGGCCAGCCTCGGCGGGATTTGTCACCGGCGGCTGGCCGCCTGTCTTGATCCAAAGCCTCAAGTTCCCGCCAACCGCCGTTTCCTTCCACTCGTAGCACTCTGGTATTTCCTCGCAGTCGCTGCAGTAAGTCACGACCCGGGTCCCCTCCGGCATCTTCTCCAACTGGCCCTTCACGTAGCTGTTGTAGTGCTGGTAGAGTGTCGGCTTGAGCTCCACTTCAAAATCGATCCGCAGGGCGGGAAAGATGTTTTCCTGAAACGGATTGAAAAGGTAAACGGCATCGAAGGCGCTGAAGCTGACTTCGGTAATGTTGGCGTGGATGATCTCCACACGGTCGATGTTGTATTGACGAAGCATCCGCCGGGCAGTCCGTGCCAGGTTTTCACGCTGCTCGACTCCGGTGAAACGGGCGCCGGTTGTTGTCGCGCCAACGGCACAAAACTTCCCGGGCCCACACCCTACATCCAGCACGTGGGTGTCTGGATGGGGTGCGAGAAGCAGCGCGGCCTTGCGGCATACTTCCACGGGCGTCCACTGGCACCGGGACAGCCCCTGGATGTGTTCAGGGTAAACGTAATCAAAATCGTGATCCTCCAGGAAGTGCAGAAACTCACCGTCGTGCTCCCGAAAGAAGGTCAGTTCATCCAAAGTGGCGTCAAATGCTGGCATGCGTCCTTCACAGGTTGCATTTCGGATGCCAAGTGCCGCACTGCGACCGCCATTCCTTGTGTATCAAGGGCTGGCGCGCGCAGCCTCAAATGCCTGGCCAGACTGGAACGACTCATTTGTGCAAAAATTGCACTTGATGAACAGCTCTTGTGCAACGTATTTAATCGCTAAATGGATCCCGCCAGAATTCACATCCTCGTGCTGGATCGAGATCCGGTTTCCGCCCGCTCGATTCGCGATATCCTGGCTCGCATCGGATACCAGGTTTCCGTGGCATCACATGAGTCGGATGCGCTGCACCTGGCCTCGGGCGAGCTGTTCAACTTGGTGGTCAAATCCTTTGATGCCAAGCGGATCGATGCCGTGGCGTTGATGGAAAAAGTCCGAGGCATTGCGCCTGACACGCAGTTCATCTTCGTGAGCGAAGGCGGCACCATTCACACAGCGGTGGAAGCCATGCGCAAGGGAGCCTTCGATTACCTCTCGAAACCCATCAACGCGGCTCAGCTGGTGGAATCGGTGCGCAAGGGGCTGGAGCACCAGTCGCTGGTGGCGGAAGATCAGCAGATCAAACTCCGGCTGCGCCGCCGCTCGGAGCCGGACATCTTCGCCGGCAGCAGCGCCACGATGCAGGAAATCAGCCAACTGATCCAGCAGATTGCCTCCACGGATGTGACCGTTCTCATCGAGGGCGAGAGCGGAACAGGCAAGGAGGTCGTCGCCCGCGCCATCTATGAAAAGAGCCGCCGGAGTGCGCACCCCTTTGTAGCCGTGAACTGCGCCGCTCTGTCCGAAAACCTGATTGAGGCGGAACTCTTCGGCCACGTGCGCGGTGCCTTCACCGGAGCAGTGAGCGACCGCAAGGGCCGCTTCCAGCTCGCCCAGGGTGGAACTCTGTTTCTCGACGAAATCGGCGATCTCTCGGGCAAAGGCCAGGGCGATCTTCTGCGCGTACTCGAGGATGGCATGTTCCGTCCCGTGGGCAGCCAGAAGATGGAGCGTGCCGATGTGCGCATCATCGCGGCCACGAACAAAGACCTCGAGGCCGAGGCCGTCAGCGGCGGGCGGTTTCGGGAAGACCTGTTTTACCGGCTCAACATCGTTTCCATTCGCATGCCGCCCTTGCGTGAGCGGGCCGAAGACATCGCTCCGCTGGTGAAGTCGTTTGCCGAGCATTTTTGCACGAAGCACCGGCGCCGGTTGAAGAAGTTCTCGAATGAAGTGGTGGTCCTGTTGCAGACCCTTCGCTGGCCCGGCAACGTGCGCCAACTGCGTAACCTGGTGGAAAGACTGGTCGTCACCGTTCCCCGTTCCACAATCGGCCTCGAGGATCTGCCGCCCGCCATCCTCCAAAGCAAAGGTGCCCATCAAGACGTCGCCATCCATGCCGGCATGACGCTTGCCCAGGTCGAGGCCGAACTCATCCGCCAGACGTTGCTTAAAGTGACCTCCAATCGCGCCGAGGCAGCCGCGCAACTCGGTATCAGCCGCCGCACCTTGCAATACAAGATCGTTCGCTACGGGCTGCAGAAGCTCTCCCGGACCTGATGCACCCGATGAAAGCTCAGCCCTCCCACGCATCAAGATGGGCCCCACCGGAGGTCATCCCCATTTCAAAACTGGACGCTCCCAGCAAGAATTGAGCATCTCTTCATGGATCGACAGATGATTATAGGCGTATAGAGTGAGTCGGGAGGTGATAGGTTTTATTAATGCCGCCTTAGCCCCCGCCCGGCGGGTGTCGTTTGAAGTTGACCCAAAGGCACATGGCATGATACCAAGAACGAACGTGAACATCTTCTTAATGCCAATGTACCAGAGACAAGGCGCGGTACTGATCGCATTCATCACTTTGCTGCCACTGCACCTGACGAAAGCGGAGACTGGCGAGACGACCGGCACCCCGTGGGTGGGTGACGTGGGCGTGACGCGCACCACGGGGGAACTGATGAACGATCAGATCTTGCAGGATCTGACGACGGGTCCCGTGTCGAAGCCGGCCCGGCGCCGTGGGCGCTTCCCCCACCGCCAGCATCTTTCGAATGCTCCGGGATCGCCGGTGGCGGCAGCCTGGAGTGACTCAACGGGAGTGCTTCGCACGTCAATCCCTGCTGCTGCGGCCCCTACCACGCCGCATGTTGCGGAATTCAACTCTCTCGCCACGCCATCGCCGCCGCTTAATTTCATGGGAGCGACCCTGGCAGACTGCAGCTCGTATCCGCCGGACACGATGGGCGCAGTGGGACCTTCGCAATTCCTCGTGGTGCTGAACGGGCGCATCCGGGTTTTCGACAAGAAGACGGGGGCAAAAGGATCGCTCGATCTTGATTTGGACGTGTTCTTCCAATCCGTGCGCTCGCCGAACTACACGACCGATCCGCGCGTGCGCTATGACCGGCTGAGCGGACGCTGGTTCATCAACTGCATCACGGACGCGGCATCGGACAACAAGGTGCTCCTGGCGGTCAGCAACAGTGGAACGATCACCTCCTCGACCGTATGGACTTACTTCTCGTTCGTGCAGAGCGCGGCCTCGCCTGCGGGCGACAGAGGAGACTTCGCTGACTATCCGACTCTGGGCGTGGACGCGAATGCACTGTATGTGGGCGCGTCCATTTTTTCGGCAACGAACTATTTTGTCGGTGCATCTGCGTTCGTCATTCGCAAAAGCTCAGTGCTTGGCGCGGGCCCAATCGTGGTAACGGCATTTCGCAATCTGACAGGTGGCGACCCTTACGGTGTCGGCCCCGCCGTGCCGCAGGGAGTGGACAACTATGACCCGGCAGCAACCGTGGGATACTTTATCGGCACGGACAACGCGAACTTCGGCAATCTGATCCTGCGGCGCGTGAGCACTCCGGGCGGCACGCCGACGATTTCGGCGAACATCAACATCACAGTGCCCGCAACGGCGTACCCCATCTCAGTGCCGCACAAGGGCAACAACGACCTCACGAATGGCGTGCTCGACTCCATTGATGACCGGTTGATGGCGGCGCACCTCCGCAACGGCAAGCTGTGGACCTCCCACCAAATCGGTGTGGACAACACCGGGGTCTCCGATGGCGGCACGGTCACACGCAATGGTGTGCGGTGGTATGAACTCGGGAATCTCACCGGCACGCCGGACGTGACGCAAAGCGGGACTTTGTTCGCTGCCAACAGCAGCAACCCCACAACGGACCTGAATTATTGGATGGGCACGATCATGGTCTCGGGGCAGGGACATGCCGCACTGGGCTGCAGCACGGCGGGGACAAATGCCTATGTCAACGCGGTGGCCGCTCAACGATTCGCCACAGATCCACCCGGCACTTTGCAGCCACCAGCCGCCTTTACCGCAAGCACGACTGCCTACAACCCGCCTGGCGACTCCGGAGGGCCACGCCGCTGGGGAGACTATTCCATGACCACGGTCGATCCCTCGGATGACATGACAATGTGGACCATCCAGGAATTCTGCAGCAGCACCAACAACTATGGCGTGCGCGTGCTCCAGATCAATGCGCCGCCGCCGGCCACACCAGCGAGCTGCGTACCTACCAGCGTGACCAGCGGCACAACCAACACCACCGTCGTCCTCACCGGCACCTCAACGGCTGGCTCGGGCTTCTTTGATCCGGGGACTGGTTTTGCCGGCCGCATCACCGCAAGCGTGAGTGGAACGGGCGTCACAGTAAGCAGCATTACTTACACCGACCCCACGCATGTGACGCTGCACCTCACGACTGCCGCCGGTGCCTTGACGGGCACACGGACGGTCACCATCACCAATCCCGATGGGCAGAGCAGCGCGGCCGCCGTTCTCGATGTCGTCGCACCTTCGACGAACGCGAACCTGGCCGACCTCACCGTGAGTGCAGGAGTGCTCTCGCCCGTATTCGCAACCGCGACGATGAACTACACAGACGCGGTGGACTATGCCACCACAGCCATCACCGTCACGCCCACCACGGCAGATTCCACCGCCACGATCAAGGTCAACGGAATCGCAATCCCATCCGGAAGCGCAAGCAGTGCGATCAGTCTCTCCATCGGCGACAATATCATCAATACGGTGGTCACCGCTCAGGACGGCACGACCACCGACCAATATACGGTGACGGTGACCCGCACTCTGAGCACCACCGGCAAACCGACCTGGAACCGGCCCGATGAGAATGGCAGCGCCGCGCCCATTGCTCTCTCCTCCTCTGCGACAGCAGTGCCCTACGATGTGTATCACTTTACGGTAAGCTCCGCAGGCGTCTACAACATCACCTGCACCGGAACCATTCCTGCAAACTGGGACACCTACTTGTTCCTCTATTCGGGTGCCTTCAACGCCCAGACGCCGCTGAACGGAGCAATCATTGGGAACGACAACTCACCAAGCATCGGAACCTCTGGATTTAGCGCCACCCTGCAGACCGGAACCGACTATTTCCTGGTGACGACCGGCTACGACAACGGCAGCTCGGGGGGCTACACGCTGGACATTCAAGGGGCGGGCACAGCAACCAGGCAGGCCCCCACCATCGCTGTGGAATATCCTGCCGGCACCGGGCTGGTGAATGGCGGGTCCAGCGTGAACTTCAGCACGGTCCACTCTGGAAGCTTCAATACCCTTACCTTCATCGTCAAGAACAAGGGCAACGTGAATCTCACGAGTCTGGCCGTCACTGTGGATGGAGCCGGCAGTGCCGATTACGCAGTCACCACCCCACTGTCCACGACGCTGGCCCCCAACACCGGCACCACCTTCACCGTGAAATTCAGCCCCTCGGCCGACGGGGTTCGCAGCGCGACCCTCCACATCGCAAGCAATGATCTGGACCAGAACCCGTTCAACGTCGGGTTGACAGGGATCGGTTTTGTCAAACCCAGCATCAATGTGCCGCCGGCTTCGCTGCTGGTGGGCACGGGCGAATCCGCGAGCTTCTCGGTGTCTGCGAGCGGCAGCGGCACGCTGACCTACAAGTGGCTCAAAAACAATCTGGCTATAACCGGGGCCACAAGCTCAACCTATACGATCGCTGCAGCCGCGCTTACCAGTGCGGGCAACTACTCCGCCACGGTGACAAACCTCCTGGGACCCGTCACTTCATCCGCAGCCAAGCTTGGCGTCGTGAGCCTGGCCACTAGCAGTGTCACCGTCAATGAAGGCCTCACCATGGCATTGACAGCACACGCGGCCGCTCCCGAAGGGACCATATTGACCTATCAGTGGAAGAAGGACAATACGCTTCTCTCCAATAGTGGAACGATTCCCGGCCAGATCATCTCGGGTGCAACCGCCGCCACCTTGAGCATCACCAAAGCTGCCACCCTCAATGCTGGAAGCTATAGCTGTGTGGTGGGCATGGGGGGCCTCACGAAAGAATGCGGCGCGTTCACCGTGGCCGTGCGGCTGAAACCCGTGGTCGCTCCCCTCGGGCCTCTGGCCTGGACCGTCAGCGGCACCGTTGCCGATATCGCCACCGCACAAAACGTTCCCACCAAGTTTGTGTTCACCGGTCTTCCGGCTGGGGTGATAGGCAATGCCATCACCGGCCAGCTTTCCGGAAAGCCTACAACCGCAATCACGGGCAGCAAAACCTTCACCATCACGGCCTCCAACCTCGCCGGGACCAGCCCACCCGTGATTGTAAGCTACACGATCACGCCGCTGCCCCTGCCTGTCGTCGGCACGTTCAACGGACTGCTTGATCGCGACATGACATTGAGCGCACCCTTCGCCATCCCTGCGAGCCACATGCTGCAAGGCTTGGGTGGCAGCCTGACCAATTTCGTCGTCGCCAGCACCGGTGCTTTCACCGGCACGCTTTACCTGGAGGACAAGGCATATGCCATGCCCGTCGGCAGCAGGCTCAATGCAGTGCCGGGGACCAGCCCCACGGGTACGGTGACCCTTGTGCGCGGCACGAAAACGGATGCGATCGCGGATTTGACCTTCTCGTTTTCGATCGACCAGACCACTGGCGAACTCACCGGCACGGTGACTGACGGATTGGGCAGTTCCACGCCCGTCCCAGTGCTTGCATGGCGCAATCAGTGGAAGACCACCGGCACCGTGGCGAACCCCGCCAATCCCGCCACCGCCTTGGCAGGCCGTTACACCGCCGTGCTGGATCTTGACCCCAACTTGATCGGGTATGCCTCCCATCCCGATATCCCGCAAGGCAGAGGATATCTGGTTCTCACTGTGACGACCGCAGGCGGGGTCACCTGGAGCGGCAAGCTGGCAGACGGGGTTGCGGTGAGCGGCAGCACCACACTGGGCCCGGCTGGCCAGTTGCCGCTGCACATGATGCTCTACACACCCACGGTGGCCGCGACAGCCGGGTCCGTCCATGGCTGGGCACAGGCCACCACAGACACAGCGCTGCCACTGCAGAACGGCGGCCACCCGTTGCTCGATGGCACGGTGGACTGGAAAAAACTGCCACAGACGAGCACCACGCGCAGCTACAAGGCTGGATTCCCTTTGCACAATCTCACAGTCATAGGCGGGGTCTATGCCTTGCCTCCAGCCAACACCCCGGTGATCGGCCTCAACGCTGTGGGCACAGGGAACAACGCCAAGCTTGTGTTCAGCGAAGGCGACCTCGACGCTTCCGCTCTTGCCGGACCCGGCAGCCCGTCGGGGAGCATCAGCGGCACGCTCAATCAGGCGTTGCGCGTTACGACGACAAACACCGTGATGATGCCCACAGGCGTGACCAACAACATCCCCAACAACCCCGGCAGTGTGACTCTCACGCTTACGGCGGGCACGGGCTTGATCAGCGGCTACTTCACCCTCAAGGACAACGATCCCACCGATACGACCGCCCCTTATACCGTGGTCACTCGCATTGTTCCGTGGTCCGGCGTTCTGGTGCCCCGGCTTTCGAAGGGCATGGGGCAGTTCCAATTGCCGCAGCTGCCTGCCGTCCGCCTCTCCCCGCTGGTCAATACCACCACCGCCACCTCGCCCATCCTTTCCGGCGAGGCGATCCTGGAGACTGGACCGTAGACGAATGGCTCGTCAACGCGAGGCGCTGCTCAGCTCTATGCCTGTCGCTCCCAGCGGAACTTCCGCTCCACTTCCTTGATCGGCAGATCATTGATGCTGGCGAAGCGGCGAGCCATGTAGCCGTGCTCGTCGAACTCCCAGTTTTCATTGCCATAAGAGCGCCACCACTGGCCGGAGTCGTCGTGCCACTCGTACTCGAAGCGCACGGCGATGCGGTTGGCCGTGAACGCCCAAAGCTCCTTCTTCAGCCGGTAATCCTGTTCTTTGCTCCACTTGCGACGGAGAAATTCAACGACAGCAGCCCGGCCGTTGATGAAGTCCGAACGGTTGCGCCATTCGGTGTCTTCGGTGTAGGCGAGGGCGACACGTTCAGGATCACGACTGTTCCAGGCGTCTTCAGCCGCTTGAACTTTTTGACGGGCGGTTTCTTCAACGAATGGCGGCAGTGGCGGGCGGGGATTCATGGTGCTGGAATATCTAAAAGTTGATGGCAATATCGGGCGGGCATTTCAATGACCGACCTTCTTGCTCGGGACATCGGCACTGGCATTGCCCGTCTCCGCCGTCTCCGCCTTCTCCAGCTTGTCAAGCGCGTCGAACAGGGCTCGCGTTTGCTTGCCTATGGGCTCCGGCCCTGACACATCAAACTTTTGCGAGGCGAACCCCGTCTTTATCCCAAGGAGGTAGGCCTGGTTGGATTTGACGTAGTATAGGACAATCTTCCGCGAGGTGAGCGCGGTGTCCTCGATCATGAAATTCGGATAGCCCCTGATCTCCAGAAACTTTTTGACCGCAGGGCAGGCGCCGGAATGATACTGCAATCGTTGGTAGCCCAGTGATGGGGGATTCCCGGCCACATTTAGAATGCGGTCGCGCGCATCCGAATCAGTACCCCCGTCCATACGGGCACCTCTGACCGCAGCACATCCGGAGATGAGGGCGGTCGTCGTGATCACCAGGAATAGGCGGGCGCTTTGCCGGAGCTTGTTCATTCGTCAAATGAACGCGCCGCAGACACGATCTATCAAGGTGGAATTGAGGCGAGCCGCCGTTTCACGACATCCTTGGCGATGATCGCCAAAATCGAGTGCGGATCCGGTCTTGATGACCGCGAGGCGCTGAAAAAGGTGGTATCCAGCGCAGTCAAGTACCCCACGGCCGAATTGACGCCCACCAGTTCCCCGGAAAGCAGAAGCACCGGCCCGCCGCTGTCGCCCGGAGCCAGCCGCAGGGTGTGCAGGAAGTTGGCCGTCCCGCGCCCGGACACCCGCTCGCTCAACCGGCCGATCTGCGCTTTGTTGCCCGTGGCCATGCCTGTGTGAAAAATCGGGGTGCCTTGCGGCAAGTCCTTGTCCCGGGGAGAAAAAGGGTAGTACGAGGGAGTGTTGAGGGTCGATCTCAGCAGCGCGAGGTCCGCGTGGGCGTCCTCCCACACTACGGTGGCCCGGCCATATTGGCGGTGGCCCGCCACATCGTAGATCAGCACGAATTCATTGCCGGTCTGCCCGGAGACCACGTGATCGGCAGTCAGGAAGTAGCCGTCCGCCGACACCGGCGCGGCCGAGCCCAGGGTGACCTCGCGCTTTGGGCTGGGCGGCAGCTTGTGCCGGCTCAGCATCGCCGTCGCATCTCCAGGCGTAACCGAAAGCACCAGCGTGCGACAGGCGTTCACCTGCTTTTCCAGCAGCTTGGTCTGCATGGGCTGAAACTCATGCACAGGCTGCACGCAACCTGCCAGCAAGGCCAGGAACGGAGCAAGAACGGAGAGCTGCCAGGGGGGGCTTAGCATGCGTAAACCCTGCTTATCATCGGCCCGGCGAGGGATGCAAGGTGATCTTTTGAGCGGCGGCAGCTGCCCGCTCAAATTATGCCTGAGCGAACGGCCTGTTCTGCTCAAACTTGATCAACTGATCAGCAGCAACCGCGGCGGCTGGCCTGGAAGTGTCTCTGGGGCGCGATGGATGCAAGGCGGGACGGGGCTGCCGGGATAATCCACCGCGATGCGCCACAGGTTGCCAATACCGAAGGAAAAAGGCCGTGCCTGCGGAACGGGGGCGTAGTGGAGGTCGTAGCAGTTTTCCTTCAGGTATGCCAGGAAGTCGTCGCCATCATCCTGCCCGAAGAGCTGGAGAAGTTCCGCGCGAGTTTCGGGGATGTCCACGCGCCGTCGCGCCTCGTCGTTGCGCAGCCCCTCGCTCGCTGGCCCGTAGTAAGTGCAAAGAAAGGTATCGGCCGCAGCCGTGGCACTGTCAGCATGAAAAGAGTAAACGTCAGTGGGCACCACCCCTGGATCCTCGTCACGCAGGTAGCCATCAATGCAGTCGAGGTTGGGGGCATGACCAGCGGCCCGGAGAAGCCGCTGATCTTCGAGAAGAATCTCAATGGCGGCTCTGCCCGCGGCGCTCACAGGGAGGCTCTCGAGTCGCGAGTCCTCGAGGGAGGTGATCCCGTCGCGGACGCCCAGCTGTTCCACCACTTCGCTGAAATCCCCAGGCAGCTCACGCGGCCAGCAGAGAGCATTGACGCCGTCTTCGAAACGGGTCGTGACGAGTTCATCGAAACTCTTCACCAGCTTAATGCGGGTGTAGTCGGCAGGCAGGGTGAAAGGACTCATGCGCGAGGCAAAGGGGACATCGTCACTTCTTCTCCAGCTTGAGGGGAATGCTGATCACCAGCGCGGCATAGCGCGGCGTCTTGGGAGGCTCCGAGAACATTTTGGTGTGGCAACCGACGCATCTGGCCCGCAGCGGAATGGCAACAGCGCGTTGATACACTCCATCACCCACGAGTTCGTAATCCTCCTTGCCGGTCGAAAGCTCGGCCGCAGCCTGCTTCTCAAACACGGTCGCGGGCTCGTGGTTGATGCTCATCGCCTTGGTGTTCACGGAAATCCAGTTCGCCTTGCCCCCCGACAACCCGGCCATTCCCTCAAAAACATCTTCCATCGCACGGGCCGGCAGCACCGGCCCATCTTGCCGAAAGTAGCGGTGATGCATCACGTCCAGCGTGGTCGTGTAAACGTCGCTAAGCAATATCGCCCGCTCACGGGCGACCGCGACTGCCGCCTCAAGCTTGGCGGCAGACGGCATGGCAGCAGTGGGCTGGGCTTTTGGCAGCGACTCCCTTTTTATCCCGCGGGCATCCTGCCCGAACAAAACTCCGGTGGCCAAGACAACCCCGACGATGGATGCCAGCCATGGGCTTGTGCCCGCAAAGGGCCCAATAAGTCCGGAATGACATTCAACATGGGGGGGAGATGGGATCTTCATAGGCTCAGTGCTCTGCATTTAAAACGTACCCGTCCGCCGCCCTCTTCCGCCCATCCTGGCGATGCGTTGCCCGCCCCGGTTCCTGATCCCCGGTCACACGCTCAACGAACTACATTAGCCTGCGCTGGTCGCAAGAGGGATCGTTTTTTGCAGTGCCACAAAAAAGCGGGATTCGAACTCCCGGGGGTGGCAAAGCCCCTTCGGTTTAACCACTCACTAGTCGCCGATTCTTACCAATCGAAGGTCCACCTCGCGGACCACGAACTTCCATTCCTCGGTGGCGCGGAGTTCGGCCAGCATGTCTTCAAACGCCTGTGAATCGGCTTCGGCATAGTCAAACAAAGTCACAAAATCAAAGGCTTCATCGGTGCTCAGATCACGGCAGTGATGAAGACGGCGTGCGATGGCAGGGAGGTATTTCAGACCGGTCTTCACATGATGAGACCTGTCTTCGAAAATGGCACGGCGCTCGTCCTGGGTCAGTGCCCACCAGGCGGCACTTTTGCGAATGGGAATCAGTGCCGAATGCGTGGCTTCGGGGCGGCCGAGAGCGATTTGCTCGGCGACGAGCTGACTCTTTTCCATCCGTGTGACGTAGCGCTCATTGCTGGTAACGCCGCGCAGCATCCAGGCAGCTCCCTCCGGCCATTGTGGAACGGAGGCATTGAGAATTTCCACCTGCTCCACTTCAGGCAGCGGATCACCGATGACGACATTGTTCTTGATGACCGCCCAGGCTCCTGTGTGGCCGCCGATGAAGGTGTAGAGACGTGGATTCAAGTGATGACAGGGAAGCTTTCAAGCTCACCGCAGTGCAGGGACCATGCCACATATAGACCATGATCTGATCACCCATCCCCCATGGCCCTGGGGAATCAGAGGGCAAATGGCGGAGAAGGCGAGATTCGAACTCGCGGGGGCCGCAAAGCCCCTTCGGTTTTCAAGACCGATGAATTATCCCTATTCAAGCGCTTTACAGCCTCATTGTACCACAGAAGTACCACAGAAAACTTGCATCGGCCTTCATCTTGGCGCATCGGTCATGCCTCATGAAAACCAAGAAGGCGGAAAGCAAACGGTGGCAGTTCTGCAAGCTCTACCACAGCCCTTCACACAAAAGCGCCCCGTATCGCGTCACCTTCTATCAGGGAGGCAAGAGGCATGAAAGGTCATTCGCCCTCCGAAAAGATGCCGTGGCGTTTTTGGATGAAAAGGACGTGGCATTGCAAAACACCGGCAGGGGAGCCGCCGCCCTTTCATCCGACGAAAGCAGCGCTCTCACACTATGGCGGGAGGCACGCACAGGCGCAAACCTCACAGAGGTCATTAAAGACGCTCTAGCCAGGCTTGCGGCACGTTCTGCCTCTGTCACCCTGGCACATGCCATCGACGCCCTCCTAGACAAGCGGAAAGCGGAAGGGAAGGCAGTGCGCACGGTTGCCGATCTTGAATGGAGGCTGTCGAAATTCAAGGAACATGCCGGGGAAGACGTGCCAATCTCGGAAGTCGGAGCCGCAGAGATTGACGCTTGGCTTGCTGGCTTGAGCCGCACGCTGTCCCCTCAAAGCGTCTTGAACTTTCGGCGTGTCACTCACAGCCTGTTTACAGAGGCAGTGCGGCGCGGATGGACGTTGAAGAACCCCGTCACGAACGCCACGCGCCCAAAGGTGCCCCACTCCGACGTTACCATTTACACTCCAGAGGAAGCAGCACAGCTTCTGCAAGCGTGCCCTGAACGGCTTGTGGCCCCCGTTGCTCTCGGTTTGTTTGCGGGACTTCGCACCGCTGAAATCATGCACTTGGACTGGAACCAAATCGACATGGAGGGCAAAAGCATTCGCCTTGTTCGCACCAAAACCGGACGCCCGCGCATCGTGCCTATTGCCAAGAACCTTCACGCATGGCTCGCACCTCGTGCCGCTTCATCCGGCCCCCTCTGTACCATTGCTGAAAGGATGTTCGCAACAGAGCTGGAAGCGGCCCGCACGAAAGCAGGCATTGCGGGCGACAAAGACAACGCAATGCGGCACAGCTACGGGACGTACCGCACTGCCAGCACTCAGAACGTTGCACAGGTGAGTCTGGAAATGGGCAACACCCCGAAAATGGTTGAAGACCATTACAGAGAGCTGGTGAACAAAAAGCAGGCATCAGCGTTTTTTGCCATTGTCCCCAAGGCACAGACACCAGCGGCAAAAGGACGGGGCAAGAAGGTGGCCAAGACCGCAGGAAGGGCAAGGGCCGACCATGGAGGAGAGCGTGGGACGGCGGGTGATATTCGACAGCAAGAATAGAGATGCACCTTGCCGCAGGGGATCGGTATTGGTAGTCTCACTTACGTCCACCATAAAACTCCCATGAAATTTACATGCAGCGGCTGTTCGCAAGCACTTGAAGTCGATGAAACCCAAGATTTCAGCACCCTGAGTTGCCCGTACTGCCAAACGCCCTTAGCACCGGCGTTGCGTTCTCCCATAAAGGTCACGTCGAAGCGTTCCCGCCGGTCTTTCACGTCGGGCGATATTGCAGTGGTCCTGGCTGGCCTCGCCCTTGTGATGGCCGGATACTCCACATGCCAAACACTACAGATTCAGTCCAGGTTCGCTGCCAACATTCCTTCTAGCGACCCTGCGGCCACGGTGAAAAGCTTCTATGCCATGCCGTTCCGCTTCGCCTCTTGGAGCGCTGAGGGCGTAGAGTGGCTTGCGCATAGAAGCGAAATCATCAAGACCTTGGAGGTTGTCTCCGTGAAGCCGAGAAACAGCTACGCACTGGCCCTTGTTCGGTATTCGATAGCCGACAAAATCTTTCGAGAAGGGGTGTGGCTCAAAAAAGTGAACGACAAGTGGTGCATTGTTCCGTACCTCCGCTTGTATGAGCCTGAACCTGAAATTGCCGATGACAAGGAATGGTTTGAGAATGCGAGCAAGGAGGCCGATTCGTGGAAAGCCGGGAAATGAAGTGGAAACGCCCGGCGCTGCTACCGCCATGAGTGCGCTATCACTCGTATCTCTTTGGGACCGGCGAGGCAGTCTCAGGCACGCAGCAAGGCCTTCACCCGTTGCACCGTGCTCGCACCTTTCCCCGTGATCTTGGCGGCATTGCGCACGCTCTGCCCCTTCCTGAGTTCCCTCACAATGTCCTTGTGCTTGGCGAGCAAATCCGCCGCTTCCAAGCCCGTGCCTTCCGGCCTTCCCAGTTTCACGCCTTTGGCTCTCGCCTCTGCAAGACCGCTATTGATCCGCTCCACAAGGGTTTCCTTTTCAGCCCGCGCCATTTCAGCCAGTAGGGCCAACATGATGCCAGCGGCAGGGTTGCGCTTGCCGTTAGGTAAAAGGGTTTCGATGCTCTGAGCGTGCCAGTAGAGGGACACCTTGCATTCCTCCAGTGCCTCCACAAACGAATGCGCGACACTTGAGCGCCTCGCAACGCGGGAAACCTCATGTACCATCACCTTTTTGATCTGGCCTGTCTGAGCGAGTTCTAGAGCCCGCATGAGCCCTGCCCTGTCTTCAAGCTTAGCAGTGCCTGAGACTGTTTCTTTGCAGACCTCCACCACCTGCCAGCCTTTGGACTTGGCTACTGCCTCAAGCTCGGAAATCTGGCGGGCAGTCTCTTGCTTGGCAGTCGAAACGCGCACGATGATTGCAACGGGGGTGCTGGCTGGTTTGGCTTTGGGCTTCATTGTTCCACAGTGGCGAATGTATTCAAACAATCAAATGTTTTCCTGAACACACTAAAAGAGGCGTTTCCCTGCCTTCCATGCCTTGATTTATCGTTGCCCGCTTCGGGGGTGATTATTTGAATACAGGCAAGGGGAGAGAATGGGCATGAATTAATTTCTTCGTCCCGCCTTCGACTCGCGCCGAAAAAGCGCCTGACTGATTCTGCCGACAGTTGACAGCTACGGACAGACGATATGCAAAACACTACAAATCAAAGCCATCCAATCGAAACCACAGGCAGCCCCGGCCTTGTTGATGCAACCAGACTCCTCGAAACCCTTTGGCCTAACGAGGCTTGCCGCCCTAGCCTGCGCTGGCTGCGAGAACAGCAGAGCAAACGCCTTGTGCCGTTCTTGAAGATCGGTCACAAGGTCTTTTTCGTCGTGGACAAGGTGAGGCGTGAACTTGAGAGAAAATTCACCATTCAGTGCGTGAGTGCATAAAGCCCTCTAGACCGCTTCCGACATGAGCCCACCACCACAAATCCCCCCCTCAAAGGGGGCAAGTGCAACAGCCGTGCAATGCGGCTTTTTCTCTGACATCCAAAAGCCAGGCAAAAACCGTCCGTTTGAGGGGATTTTGGCTCAAATCAAGGCAGGCGCGTGGAGGGAGGAGATTGAGCGCTTGCGCAAGTTGAGCGAGAAGGAATATCAGAAGCAAAAGAAGCGCCTTCCCGCCCTCCTGCCCTCTGCTTCAATTCAGGGAGGGGGCCACCAGCGCTCTCATTTGAGACAGCACACCGGCCTCCTTTTAATTGACGTGGACAAGTTGCGGTCTCACAAGGTCGCATGTGAGCTACGCGAGCACTTGCGCCGCGACCGCCATGTGTTCGCCGCTTGGGTATCGCCAAGTGGGAAGGGCGTTAAGGCTGCGATTCAGGTTCCCAGCGATTTCACCTGCCATGCTGCCAGTTTTGAAGCTGCCAGGAAGTGGTTTTTAGAGGAACACGGGATCGAAATCGACAAATCATGCAGTGACCCCACCCGCTTATGCTTCGTGAGCTTTGACCCTGATCTTTGGGTGAACGAAAAGGCAGAGGAACTTCCTGCTTTGATTCCAGAGGAGGTGAAGCATAAACCCCAGGTGCCTGCGCTCCCTCCTTCTGCTACATCTCTACAACCTGCCTTCTACATACTACATAACATTCGGGCCTTTAGAGACTTCCCGGCCCTCGTTCCCCTCTACAAAAGCCTTGTTTCCAAGCGCTATCCGACAATTCAACCTGGTCTCAGAAACGAAGCCCTTTGCGATATAGTCCCGCGCCTCCATTCGGCTATTGATGAGCGCTTTATTCCCTCCTTCGCAGAGGCGTTTTATCAAGATCACAGCGCCATCTTCACTGGCTCCCTGAGCGAGCATCTAGAGGAAGCGGCAAGCCTGCAACGAGGGTGCGCAGGCGGTTTCGTCGCTGGCCAGCTTTCAGAACAGGAGGGCGTGGCCTACGAGTCCCTTGATGACCGGCACAAGACGGCGTTTCGAGTCTGCCATGCACTCGCTATATGCAAGCATGAGGAGTTCCCGCCCCCTCTTTTCTTTCTCGGCTGCGACAACCTAGCCGCAAGGCTTGGCGTGCTCCCCATGACGGCACACCGGCTGCTAGGCAAACTGACAAGCGCGGGCATCATTGCCACCGTGGAAAAGGGAAAGCTTCGGGCCAGCGGGGAGAAATCCCGCGCTACAAGCTTTCGTTGGCTCCTGCCTTCCAAGCTGGCAGGAGATGGCGGCACCCTGTAAAATCGCCTTGCCTTGCCCATTTACAGCCCCGTAGCAACGTGAGACCATCGCCACCATGCCCCAAATCGAACTCATCAGTCACCTCCGCGTAGAAGACGCCGAAGGCCTCACCCCAGATGGAGTCACCATCGTCCACGAGAATGACTACCGCGAGTTCAGCGGCGATGGGGCGAACTGGATCGTCCTCTGTGTCACCTGGGTGAGTGGCATCAGCGTGCCGTTAATCGTGACGTTTCTTCAAAAGATGATTGATCGTGCTTCCCGTAATCCACCCAATGGCAAAAATGACAATCTGAAGGGAGGTCAAATAAACCGAGTCTGGATTGACTTCGAGCAAGGCCAGATGGTGAGGCGCATTGAGGAGTGTGTGGAGTTCGGCAAGTGACTGCATGGCCTGCGTGCGTCGGTCAACCCGGAGCATTTAAGGCGTGACTGGGGATGTTGAAAGTGGGAGAGTCGGGGGTGACACCCATCGACCCGTGGTCATTGCCACAGTATCGTGGGGAATCCAATTTTAAACGTACGTTCCCATGGTTCGCCAAGTAAAAATTGCTCGTGACGGTGAAGAACTCGGAGCCTGGCCTTTCGATGTTGTAATTGCGTTTTTGCGTTGTGGATCGCTAGTGCCAACGGACACATATTGGACAGAGGGCAGTGAAGCCTGGGAGCCGCTTTCGGACGTGATTCCTCCCTGTCCATCACACACGAAGGAAGCCATTTTTCTTGGCCGGGATGATGAGGAGCAATCGTGGACATTTTTCTGTCGGGATGGCGTCACGATCATTGGACCTCGCCCCATAGATGAGATAATGTACATGATATTTTTAGGCACTCTGGACGATGATCATTGCATATTCATTCCAGGTCGTGAGGATCGGTGGATTTCGGTCGCAGATTTTATGCGCCGAGTCGAAGCCAACGACCCAGAAACAGCCGATCTTCGCCGCCGCATCCAACATGCGGAAGCCGAGTGGGCGAAAAACAAGGAATCCAAGCCTAAACTGAAGAGTGAAAATTCCGATTGGCTCAACACCGGACTCGCGCTCACCTCTGTCATGCCCCACGTCGGCACCGCATATTTGGGCTTCCACGCTGCCAAGCATTTTACGGAGTGGCTAGCGGAACCTGAGCCCGAAGAACGAGCAGAATAAAGCTATTACGTTCCCGAAGCTTATCCGGGGTATTGCCGTTGCCGCTACTCGGCTTTGACAAGCTTTTGACTGACTGCCTGCCCCAACGAAGATGCCAAGGTATGCATATACCGTTGCTCATTGAGCTGGAACCAAGGCCCCATCAGGCCCTGGGTTCAATAGTTCCCTAGTTTCGTTTTTTTTTATTTAATCGCGGGAGGTCGCACTGGCTTCGCCCCTTCGGTTTCCCATGGCATTGAAAGCTATCGGTTGCACTGGTTGTGGTGAAGTTTTAGAGAGAAGCCACCATGAAGCTGCCCAAGTTCCTGCGCTCCTCTGAGGTTCCCCTAGATGCGGTCATTTCCAAACTGGCAGGATTGGGAGTCCCTGGCCTCGTTCTAGTTCTCGTCATGGCTTCCACCGGGTTTGCTGGCGCGGCTGCCATTACAACGGCTCTGGCGGCCCTTGGCGGTCCCCTGGGTATGCTTGGAGGGATTGCCACGCTCGGAGTGCTGCTGATGCTCTCTCATGCCTTAACAGAGTACGGCTTCGACAAAGTATTCACGGGAGTGGTTGAGAAGCTCCACAAGGACGGCGTGAGCAACGAGGAGATTTTAAAGAAGATCGGAAATTATCCCCTTGGCGCGACTCTGAAGCGAAAGTTGCGCGAGTTGCTGGCACAGATGGCAAAGGCATAGCGTCAAAACCGCTGAAAAGAGCGCTTTTAGCGGTACCACAGAAGTACCACAAAAAAGCTGCATTTAGCCTCCATTTCGGTGCATTTTGCTGCATTTCAGGCAAGCCACTTTTCAGGCCCCCGTGAGGCTGGAACCCTTGTAGAATGGCGGAGAAGGCGAGATTCGAACTCGCGGGGGCCGCAAAGCCCCTTCGGTTTTCAAGACCGACGCAATAGACCACTCTGCCACCTCTCCAGGGGTTGCGATCAGGGGGCATCAATAACCGGAAGTGCTGCTTTGGCAACGTCAGATCCAAGACTTTAAGATCCAAGACTCAAGATTTTGAGGAGGGGCGGAAGACAGACCTCTCACCGCCACCTCTTGAATCTCCTGCCCCTTACTCGACAAACATGAACTCGTTGCTCATGAGCAGCACCTGCACAAGCTGGGCAATCGCGGACTGGGGGCGGAGACGGCTGAACGGCCAGCCGTCTTTGCCGCAGAAGTCGGCCTTGGCATTGGTCAGCACCTCGACTTTACCCCCCTTGCCGGGAAGTTGAATTTCCGGCACCCATTCGAAACTGTCATTGTTGGTGTCTCCATTCTCGGCGCTGACGGCGAAATCAAGCACGTCGCCCTCCTTCAACACCACGCCTTTTGGAACGGCCATGGCCTGCACCGGCTTGACGGGTTCGGCAAGGGCTTCATGGATGACCTTCGAGCCATTGAGAATGACCAGGCCGCGCACGCCGTTGCCCTGTTTGCTGTCGCGTTTGAGAGTGCCTCGAATGATGAAGGTGCCGTCAAACGGTGCCTTCCAGCGCCGGCTGACCACGAGGTCGTCGGCGGGGGCGTGCCCGCCGACGGGGCTGAGCATGGCATACTGCCACTTGGGATCAGGAATGGTGCCGGTGTGGCTCCACGTGTCTTTCTTTTGACGTCGATCGAGCACTTCAAAGGCCTGCCAGCCGGTGAGGGCAGCGGTGCCACCCTCGCGCTTGAGGTGCGCGGTGCCGTATGTCCAAATGAAGCCCGGCGGGCCTTGCAACGTCTCCGCAGCGGCCACAAAACGCTGTGCCAGCTCTACTTCATCCGGCTTGGGTTCCCGCTGCAGTACCCGGTGATATAGGGCTCTGACAGTCTCGGAATCGGCGCTGGCGGTGGGTTCCTTGGGCAGCCTGGCGGCGAGGACTTCGGACTGCTTCTTCATGAAGGGGCTGTTCATGAGGAACAGGGCCTGCTGCGGCACGGTGGTCACATAGCGCTGGGGGCTGTGGCCGTCCGGGTTGGCGAAGTCGAAGGTAGCGGGCACCGTAGCCTGGTCATAACGGTCCACCACATGGTACAACGCGCGGTGGGAGTCCACATCACTCGCGTTAAGCGGCACGGAGCGCCCGCCCATGGCACCAATATTGAGCACCTCCGCCACTTTGGCGACGGCATCGCGCATGGCTTCGTAGTCGAGCCGGGTGCGGTTGAAGCGGCTGAGCAGATAGTTCTCAGCGTCCTTGGTTTCCTTCTCCGGCGTGCTCTTGCAGCTCTGCTGCCATGTGCTGCTGGTGAGGATGAGGCGGTGCAGCTTCTTCAGGCTCCAGCCTTCTTCCATGAAGGTCGCGGCGAGATAGTCCAGCAACGCGGCCTGTTCCGGCTTGGGTGCCTGAACGCCGAAGTCACTGGGTGTAGAGACCAGTGGCTTGCCAAAATGGGCCGTCCAGGCCCGGTTCACCAGCACCCTGGCGGTGAGCGGGTTGTCCCGGCTGGCGATGGCACGTGCCAGTTCCAGGCGGCCGCTGCCGTCGCTGAACTTCTGGCCGCCCAGCAAGGTGAGGTTGCCTCGTGCCGCCAGTTCGCCAGGGCGCGCCGGATTGCCGCGGATGAAGACGTGCACATCGGCAGGCTTGGGCCGGTCGTTCATGACCATGGCACGCGGCGGCGCGCCGGCGTTGGTGATCTCGAGGGTCTTCACCTGGTTTTTCATCTTCACGTCGGCCAGGAAGTCGGCGGTGGTGAAAAACTGCTCCATCGCGTCCACACTGATGGAGAGAGGCGATTCCCGGCTCGTCAGCAGGGCGTTGACCGGGTCCTTTGGGCCCACCGGACTGAGGTGCTTGAGGAATACTTCGGCATAGGTGCTGGCGACCTCGTTGAAATTCGCGGGCGCAGGCTTGTTCTTGAACGCCGCCGCGATCTCGGGATCACATTTTAACTTCGGTGTTTGCAGGCGCTCCACGACCTCGGCGGCCTTGGCGGCAAATTCACCGTCCGGCAGCAGGCTGAACTCCTTCCACGCCACCAGCACAGGGTTCGCTTCCCCCTGGAAGGCGGAAAACTGGACGAGGTTGCGCCATTTCCTCGCCACACGATCACGCAGCTTCAACTGGCCGCAGCGGCCGCGGAAAGCTTCGTTCTCCAGCTTTTTGTCCCGCGCCTCGTTGACGAACACGAGGTACTCGCGCAGACGCTCAGGGCTGCGCATGTCATCGAACATCGACTTGCGAAAGTCGGCCATCTTCGTCTCCACCTTGGCAACCTCGCCCCTGAAGCTTGCGAAGGCGGCTTCACTGATGGGCTTGCCTATCACCGGCAGGTCATCGGGAATCTGGCTGCTGTTGAAGATGCTGTAGAGCGAGTAGTAATCCTTGGCCGGAATGGGGTCATACTTGTGATCATGGCAGCGCGCGCATCCCACGGTGAGGCCCAGCATGCCACGCGCGGTGACGTCAATGCGGTCATCCGTTTGCAGATCGCGGTTGCCGGAGAAGGCGTCGCCTACCGTGAGAAAGCCCAGGGCGGCAAGGTTCTTCTTCGCCACCTCAGAGCCAGGAGCCGCTTTTTCCATCAGCTTGTCCGCCGCGAGCTGGCAGGTGAGGAACTGATCGTACGGCATGTCATCGTTGAGGGCTTTGACCACCCAGTCGCGATAGGTGTACGCATACGGATAGCGAATGTCCTTGCCTCCCGCCTGGTAGCCCTCGGTGTCCGAATAGCGGGCCACATCCATCCAGTAGCGGCCCCAGCGTTCACCATACTGGGGCGAACAGAGCAACTGGTCCACCAGCGAGGCGACGGCGGACTGCCAGTTGCGGCTGGCGGACAGCTTGAAGGCTTCGGTCTGCTCGAAGCTCGGCAGCAGGCCGGTGAGCGTCAGATACAGGCGGCGGCAAAGCGTGGCAGAATCGGCGGGTGGCGCGGGCTTCAGACCGGCGGCGCCGAGCTTGGCGAGGACAAAGCCATCAATGGGATTGCGCACCGGCGCTCCGGATGGTGACGGCACTACCGGCTTCACGACCTTTTGAAAAGACCAGTGCTCCTGCCATTTGGGCTTCGTCGCCGCATGGGCGACCGCTTTCTCTTCTGGCCAGGGCACGCCCATGGTGATCCACTTTTCCAGCAGAGCGATGTCTTCCGGCCTCATCGCCCGCTGCTTTTTCGGCATGGCCTCCACACCAGCCAGGTGCTTCACGGCCTTGATCAGCTTGCTGGCGGCCGGATTGCCGGGCTCGATCACCTTGCCATACTCGCTGCCCAGCAGGGCTGATTCGTGATTGTCCAGCCGCAGGCCATTCTCATGCTTGATCGCGCCATGGCAGTCGTAGCAATGCTCCGCAAGCAGCGGGCGGATGCTCTTTTCAAAGAACTCGACCTGCTCGGGCGGAAAGGCGGCGTGCGCCGCACTCGCAAGCGCGAGCGTGCCGACAGTAACGATGGCGGGAAAACACTGAATCATTGGTGGGGGTAAAAGGATATACGAGCCTGCGCGGTTTGTCTTTCCCTTCGGCACGGAGGGTGGAATTTTTGCAGGCCGGGTCGTCGGGAGCGCCTTTCGTGCCGAAATCCTGGCGTTCTGGCGCTCACTTCCCTTGCCCCGGCGCAACGGTTGCTCTAGCATCCGCCGCCTCCCCTGCCCCGCCATGCCCAACTACATCGTCACCATCGGTCTCGAAGTTCACGCCCAGCTCAACACCCGCAGCAAAATGTTCTGCGCCTGCGTCGTGGGCTATGGCGGCGAGCCCAACACCCAGACCTGCCCCGTATGCCTGGGCCTGCCGGGCGCGCTGCCGGTGCTCAACATCGGTGCCATCGAGAAGACCATGCTTACCGGCCTGATGCTAGGCTGCCGGACACCGGAGATTTCCAAGTGGGACCGCAAAAACTACTTCTATCCGGACATGCCAAAGAATTATCAGACGACGCAGTTCGATCTGCCGCTGTGCATCGGCGGGGGCGTGCCGCTCTATGATTTCGCCTACCCGAAGGACGCGCAAAAGAGCATCGCCAAGCCCGGCAAAGTCATCAATCTCACCCGCATCCACCTGGAGGAGGATGTGGGCAAAAGCACGCACCTGGAGAAATTCACCACCCTCGACTTCAACCGCGCCGGCACACCGCTGATGGAGATCGTCAGCGAGCCCGAACTGGAGTCGGGTGAGGAAGTGGTCGCCTACCTCAACAGCCTGCGCCAGATCCTGATTTATGGCGGCGTCAGCGATGCGGACATGGAGAAAGGCCAGATGCGCGCCGATGTGAACATCAGCGTGCGCCCGGAGGGCCAGAAGGAACTGGGGGTCAAAATTGAGCTCAAAAACCTCAACTCGATGAGCGCCATCCGACGCGCCATCAAGGCGGAGTCCGAACGCCAGACCGACTGTCTGGATCGCGGTGAGAAGCTCATTCAGAGCACCCGCCGCTGGAACGATGACAGCGGCCAGACCGAGCCAATGCGCACGAAGGAGGACGCGCACGACTACCGCTACTTCCCCTGCCCCGACCTGATCCCGGTGCGCACCGGGCCGATCCTGGAGCGCGTGCGGCCGCTTGTGCCGGAGTTGCCGCACGAGAAGTGCGCCCGCTTCGAGCGCGACTTTGGGCTCAGCGCCTATGATTCGAGCGTGCTGGCCAGCGAGCAAGCCCTCGCCCTCTACTTTGAGCAGGCGGTGAGCGCCGCCCCTGGCGTGCCAGCCAAAAAAATCGCCAACTGGGTGATCAATGAACTTCTCGCGCGGCTCAACGAGGTCGAGCACGGCATCGCCGAGTGTCCCATGCAACCGCAGTCGCTGGGCGAACTCGTCGCCGTCGTCGAAGCGGGCAAGATCAGCAACAACCAGGGCAAAGAAGTGTTTGGCGAGATGTTCGCCACCGGCGGCAAAGCCGCCGACATCATCAAGGCCAAGGGCTTCGAACAGGTCAGCGACACCGGTGCCCTGGAAGCGATGGTGGATCAAATCATCGCCGCCAATCCCGATCGCGTGGCCGAAGTAAAAAGCGGCAACGAAAAGGCCATGAACTGGTTCACCGGCCAGGTCATGAAGCTTTCCGGCGGCAAGGCGAATCCGAAGATCGTGACCGAGATCGTCAAGGCGAAGGTGCTGGGATGATCGACCAAGGATGTGCCCGTATTGACACCGTGAGGCCTCACGGGAAGGTCCACCATCCCATGCCTGTTTTTGCCCTCCGAATTTTTGCCGCCCGGCTCGTCTTCGGGGCGCTGCTGATGATGAGCTTGAGTGCCTTGCAGGCACACTCGGTGCCAAGCATGACGGTGGAGGCGATTTTCAACACGGACCGCAGCTACCTTCTTCGCGTGAATGTGGACCCGCGGCTGTTCCTCTCGACCAAGCCGACCAGCCTGCCTCCTGTGGAAGCTTCCTGGTATCGGGATCAAAGCCCGGAACAGGTGAAGGCCACGGCAAAGAGCGTCACCGACTACCTCGTCAATGCGCTCACTTCCGTCTTCTCCGGTACTCCAGCCCCTTTGCCCGCCATCACTTGCCAGCCGATGGATGGAGCAACCAACCTGCCGCTCAGCGCGGACTCCAAGGAAGTGCATCTCCTGGCCGAAATGCACGGCCAGGCCCCCGCCGCCGCAGGTGATTTCACCCTGGCGATCGGCAAGGACGCAAACTCCAGCGTGATCCTGATCAACAGCGTGGATGGCAAGCAAGAACGGCGTCCCCAGGTGCTGTTTCCAGGCGAAACCAGCCGGCCCTTTCCGCTGCCTCCCGCTCCGGCGGCACCCCCACCCAAAGTCGAGGTGGTCAGCCAGGTTGAGGTTCAGGAGGTGAGCAGGGCAGGCCCTCTCATTGTCGTGTCCTGCGTGGGTGCGCTGGTGGCGCTGGCCATACTGGGTCGGCGAATGATGAAGAGGTAGGGTGTTGGCCTGGCCGTGCGGGGCATGATTTCGTGATTGATACCGTGCCCAATTGTGGCCATTTTAGAACTATGAACCTTCTTGAGCGCATCACCATCGAGCCAGGCAAGTGCGGAGGAGGATCCTGCATACGCGGCTACCGGATGCGCGTCAGCGATGTTCTCGATCTTCTCGCAGCCGATGCTTCATACGAAGAAATTCTTCAGGACTACCCATTCCTGGAGCGTGAGGACATCACCGCCGCCATTACCTACGCCGCGAGGCAGACAGACCACACCGTGCTGGTGGCCGCCGCGTGAAGTTCATCGTGGACAAACCAGTTTCCCCTTGCACTGGCACGCTGGTTGGCGGGAAAGGGCCATGATGCCGTTCATGTCTTGGACAGGGACCAGGGGCAGACTGCGGATTACCCCTTGTGGGAGGAAGCTCTCAAAGAGGGACGTATCATGGTCAGCAAGGATGCTGATTTTTTCCTTCTGGCAACACGTTCGAGGGACGCTGGCCGGTTGCTCTGGCTGCGTCTGGAAAACTGTCGCACACCGGCACTCATCGCCGCGCTTGCCAACGTGTGGCCCTCGATTGAATCAGCGTTCGCAAGTGGACAAAGAATTGTGGAGGTCCGATAATTCATGCGTGCGATTTTCCGCACGCCGTATTCTAATCCCATGCATGAAAACCACTCTGGAAATGCCAGGCACCCTGCTCACTGAGGCCAAAGCGGTGGCGGCCAGGCGAGGCACCACGCTCCAGGCCATGGTGGAGCATGCGTTGCGCCAGGAGATCGGGATTGTTCTTGAAGCGGGTGAGTCCGCCGGACAGGGGATTACAGAGATCAACGCCTTCGGCTTTCCAGTTCTGAAGCGCTTGTCAAGAGGCCTCGTCGCCAGTGAACAGGTCTATGCCCTGCTGGATGACGAAGACCCATAGCGGGCCTTATCGAGGCGTTCCGCAAGCATGGCAGCCACCGCGGCCAACGAGGGCTTCATGCGGTCATAAAATGTTGCCACTGCTGTGCCGGTCGACACGCGTTCGATTTAGATCAAGTGCATCAAATGGCTGGCATCACTTCGCAGGCAACACCTGCACCGCATCAATGTGCACATTGCCTTTCGCTCCTGCGGTGCGGAAAATGACGGCGGCTTCTTCTCCGGCTTTGAACTCGAAGGCTCCGAGCGAATGGAAGCCCTTGTCGAGCTCACCGGGCTTGGTTTGATCGAGGGTGAAGGCTTTCTCGCCAGCGGCGCTAAGCACGGTCACAGGGGCGCTCTTGGCACGGTTCTCGTGGGGCTGCCAGAGGACGCGCACCTCGTACCTGCCGCTCTGCTTGACGGCGAAAGCAAAGCGCGCGGAGGCACCCTTGTCGCTGCTGTAGCGATAGCCATCACCGACGTAGCCCTTGAGGTTGTCGCCGGCAGTCCATTTGCCGGTCAACTCGGCATCAGCGTCATCAATGACAACGCCTTCCAGCGTTTTCGGGTCAATAGAATCGTGAGTGATCTCCGGCAACTGCTTGGCGTTCTTCGGCAGGTAGAGGGCGGCTTCGAGGTTGTCGCGGCGCATCGCACCGGGCTGGCGCATCAGCTCCTTCAAGTCATCGAGGTACTGATCGTACACGCCGCGCGGCGTGGTCTGATGGCGCACAGTGAGATAGGCGGCCTTGCCCACCACTTCACCCATCATGCCGCAGGTGCGCATGACGCGGATGGTGCCCAGCGCTTCGTGGGTGACGGAGATGCAGCGCCCGGCCATGAACAGGTTGTCGATGCTCTTGGAGTAGAAGCAGCGGTAAGGCACGGGGTAGCCCTGCTTCTTGTCCACGCCCTTGCCAAACTGGGCGCGGCTGATGAAGGGAGCGCCTTGGGCGGCGGGCAGGTACTGCTCCTTGGGGTAGTGCAGGTCGAGATCCCAGGTCGTCGGCACGCAGCCGTCGGGGAACTGGCGCTTGCCGACAATATCGTCGGGCGTGAGCACCACGTCGCCTTGTAGAAGACGGCTCTCGCGCGTGCCGCCGATGTAGGCGAGCCATTGCATGTCGTAATTGCCGTACTTCTCGGACGCGAGTTTGCGCATCGCGGTGAAGGCACCAAACACGGCACGGAAATTCCAGTCGCGGATCAATTCCAGATCCTTGAGGGGATGCTTGTCGAAGCCGCCTTCCCAGAACCACTCGCCGTGCAGCGAGTCCTCAGGGCTCTCCATGGGCGTGTAGCCGAGGTCGAAGCCCTTCTGGTTGGCGGTGTTTTTCTTGCCCACGCCCTCCATGGGTTTGGGCAGCGGGAAGTCCGCCAGCGTCAAAGGCAGTGCCCAGGGCGTATCCGGCCAGGTGCTGGGCGTGGTGGTCTTTTTGGCCACCCACATGTTGCTCATGCCCATGTGGCCCTTTTCCAACATGGTGAACTCCGCTCCTGCCAGCGCGCCCACCGTGCCGTGGCCGGTGGCATCGCAGAAGAACTTGCCGCGGATGCGCTTCTCCGCCCCCGCCTTGACATCCAGCGCGATGACGCTGCGAATGGTCTTGGTGGGGCCCTCGTTCATTTCCACGCGGTAGACGTGATGACTGAGCATCAGGTCGATGTTCTTTTCGGCGCGCACCGTGTCTTCCTTCAGCTTGTCGCCGTACTCCTCCGGCCTGCCGGGGCTGTTGGGGGCACGATCGGCAAACTCTTCCACGATCTCGCCCAGATGGGGATACAGGCCGCGCCGGGTGCCGCCCATCGCCCAGACCTGCACTTCGCTGGAGCCGTTGCCGCCCAGCACCGGGCGGTCCTGGACCAACGCGACTTTCAAGCCCTGGCGTGCGCCGCTGATGGCCGCGCCGAGACCTGAATAGCCGCCGCCCACGACCACCAGATCGTATTCCGAGGTCTCCGGTGCCTTGTCGGGCAGCCCCAGCAGCTTGTGGCGCAGCTTGGTGGTTTCAGCGAAATCATTGCTGGGTTTAAAATCCAGGTCATTGCTCAGAATGATCGCATCCACACGCCCGTCGAAGCCTGTCATGTCATGAAGGTGGATGGGCACCGACATCATGCCCGCGACATCGACCACGCCGCCATCCTCCCACTGCCAGTCCGTGCCGGTGGCGCCAAAGTCCTTTTCCAGCGGCTTGTTGAACACCGTCATCTGAAACCGGCCCGGCGCTCCAGACACTCCCCAGGGTCCCACCCAGTTCTTGGTGCGCACCCACACGCGGTACTTGCCCTCAGTGGGCACCATCACCTCCGTCGAAGCATCCGCCACCGGCTTGCCCAGGCCGTGCGCCATCAGGTAGGCACTGCCCATGATGTCGATGAACTGCGTGTCCATCACCCAGCCGCCGGGGTCTTTGAAGGACTCCGCCTCCACCCAAACTTGCGCGCCTTCAGCGTGGACAGGCATCGGCAGGCAAAGGGCGAGGCAGAGGGCGGCAAGCGAAAGTCGAAGGCTGTTCATGGCGGGGAAGGAGGAGTACAAGGAGGTGACGGCGGATCAAGCACCAACGTTTGAATTCCCATGCTCGTCCAGGTCATCCGCCTGCGGTCCCGAACTTGCGGGGAGTGGCAGTGCGGTTATCATTGCGCTTATGAGAACCTTGTTCGCGGCTGCTTTTACCCTGCTCTTCACCAGTCTCAGCCTGATCGCCGGGGGCCCCGAGACGATCACCGACATCAAGGCGGCACTGGCCAAGGCCAAGTCGGAAAACAAGCTGCTGTTCCTGCAAATAGGGCGCGCCGATTGCGAGAACTGCCAGGCTCTGCGCGCCATGGTGGCCAAAAAGCAGGTGCAACTGCCGGCCACCAAGTTTGTCTATGCCGACGTGAACTGGGACGACGGCGCCACGAAGAGAGTGTTTCAGTATAAGTTCAAGGTGATCGGCAGCACCCTGCCCTTCGTCGTCGTTGCCGCTCCAGATGGCACCCAGCTCGCCGCCCGCTCCGGCGCTGGCAGCACCGCCGAGTTTGAAAAGCTGATTCACGAGGCGGCTAAGAAAGCCCCGGCCCCGAAATCCTAGCATCTTCATTCGGCGGCCCTGCTGGTGAAAAGCGTATTAGCAGGATGACTTTACCAAAGAAGTTACGTAGTTTTTTCGACACACCGCGTCTTCACCCTGGCCAAAAGCGCTTCCTGGCCCCTTCTTTTGCATGAAACACCCCTCCGCCCTTCTGCCACTTCTCGCCGCCTGCTGCCTCAGCCAGGCCTTCGCCCAGGATCGAAAGCAGGATGACCCCACGGACTCTGCACCGCCACCGCCCCCCCGCTCACGACCGATGTCGAGCACCGCCCAGCCCATTGATGTGGCGGCGGGGGACTCGGACAACATCGTCAACATCGATGTCTCGATGCTCTTCCCGGACTATCGCGAGCCGTGGAATGCCGGCCAGCCATCCGGGGGCTCTGGCACCGGCTTCATGATTGGCAAGAACCGCTTTCTGACCAATGCCCACGTGGTGAGCCACGCGACTCGCATCGTCATCCGCACCCAGAACGATCCCGCTCCGCACCCGGCACGCATCGTCTTCATCGCCCATGATTGCGACCTAGCCATCGTCGAAGCGATCAACGGCAATGACTTCGCCAAGCTGCGCACCCTGCAAATTGGCGGCATTCCGAAGCTCAACACAGAGGTCAGCGTAATTGGCTATCCCATCGGCGGGGAGCGCATCTCCGTCACCCGCGGTGTGGTCTCCCGCATCGACTTCAGGCCGTACAGCCACACCGGCGTGGACTCGCACCTGGCCATTCAGATTGATGCCGCGATCAACCCCGGCAACTCCGGCGGCCCCGTGCTTCAGGACGGCAAGGTGGTGGGAGTGGCCTTCCAGGGCTACAGCGGCCGCGTCGCCCAAAATGTCGGCTACATGATTCCCACCCCGGTGATCAAGCGCTTCCTCAAAGACATCGAAGACGGCCACTACGACCACTATGTCGACCTGGCGATCAGCAGCTTCCCCATCGAAAACCCCGCCCAGATCAAGGCCTTGAAACTGCAAGGTGACGGCGTCGGCGTGATCGTCGCGGATGTCGAGCCTGCAGGCAGCGTGAGCGACAAGCTGCACAGCGGCGACGTGCTGCTGAGCATCGACGGCAACCCGGTTTACAACAACGGGCTCGTACGCGTGGACGGGGAGCTCATGGACATGAACGAAGTGGTAGAGCGCAAATTCGCCGGCGACACGGTGAAAATTCAATACCAGCGCGATGGCAAAAGAGCCGAGAACACCGTCACCCTGAAACGCTTCGCCCCCTATCTGACACTGGGCGAGCAGTACAACCAGCGTCCCCGCTATGTGATGTATGCCGGCCTGGTTTTCCAGCCCATGGACAAGAACCTGATGGATGCCCACCAGATCCGTGATGCCACGGTGAGCTACTGGTTCGACAACTTCCTGAGCCAGAAGCTCTACAAGGACCGGCCTGAGGTGGTGATCCTCACCAACGTGCTGCCCGATGACGTGAACAGCTATATCCAGGGCAGCTTCCCCGCCATTGTGGACGAGATCAACGGCGTGAAGATCAAGGCGCTGGCGGATGTGCAGGACGCCCTGAAAAAACAGGGCGACAACCCGGACTTCATCATGATCAAGTTGCTGGAAAAAGGCCGGCCGCTGGTACTAAAGCGCTCGCTGGCTGCGGAGGCCCAGCCACGCATCATGACGAACTACCACATCGAAGAGGACTCCTACCTGGGCCACGAATAAGCCATCCAACGCAAGCCCGCCCATCCACCACCTTCATGAAAGCCTTTTACTCCGTCCTCGCCCTCCTCTGCCTCGCCAGCCTGCCGCTGCCGGCGCGAGCCGAACCCAAGGCTCCGCTTTTCCCCGAGGCGGCCCCCTCTCCCGCGCGCACCGTCCACAGCGACTCGGTGCTCAAGGTCAATGTCACCTACCAGGGATACAGTGCACATCTGCCCTGGCAGAAAGAAGCCCCGGGGGCGCGGCGCGGCCTCGGCGTGGTACTCGCCAACGACCGGGTGCTGGTCACCGGCCAGATGGTGGCGAACGCCACTTACATCGAACTGGAACTGCCGGAGAGCGGCCAGAAGATGCCAGCCAAAGTCGTGGGCGTAGATTACGAGGCCAACCTCGCGCTGCTCGAAACCGCCGCATTTGGCGAGCGGGCGAAAAGCTTCTTCGCCGGCCTCAAGCCCATGCAGATTGAGGCCAAGGCACACACCGGCGACAATCTGAGCATCTGGCAGACCGGGCGCGTGGGCGAACTCATCGTCACCCTCCTGCGCGTGAGCAAGGTGATGACCTCCCAGTACGTGCTCCCCGGCAGCAACTTCCTGGTTTATGAAGGCCAGGGAATTGTTCGCACCGAGGGCAACAGTTTCACCCTGCCGGTGGTCAAGAACGGCAAGCTCGCCGGTCTGCTGCTGCGCTATGATTCGAAGAACCAGCTCACCACCGTGCTGCCGGGCGTGATCATCGAGCACTTCCTCAAGGACATGGCCGATGGCAAAAACGGTGGCTTCCCCAGCCTCGGCATCGAAGTCCAGGCCACCCTTGATGATCAGTTTCGCGCCTATCTGGGCCTGAAGCCAGGTCAGGGTGGCATGTACATCAGCAGCGTCGTCAAGGGCGGTACCGCCGATGCCGTGGGCATGAAAAAGGAAGACATCCTTCTGAGCATCAACGGCTTCAACATCGACTCGCGCGGCGACTATGAAGACCCTGACTTTGGCCGCCTGAGCCTGAGCCACATCGTACGCGGCCGCGCTTATGTGGGCGATGAGGTGAAAATGCGGGTGCTACGCGAAGGCAAGGAAGTGGAGCTCAAGGGCAGGCTCACCCGCAAAAATCCCAAAGATTACACCGTGTGGCCCTACCTGTTCGACCGCGGGCCAAACTATGTGGTGGAAGGCGGCCTGGTGTTCCAGGAGCTGACCAAGCCCTATCTCCAAGCCTTTGGCGAAGACGCCAACGCCACCCTGCTGCGCCTCTCGCACCTCGCCGAGCATCCTGAGGAATATGAAAAGCAGGGCCGCACCAAGCTCGTCTTCCTCAGCGCCGTGCTGCCCACACCCGGCACCCAAGGTTACGAGCGCCTCGGCGGCCTGCTCGTCAAGTCCGTCAATGGCAAGGCCATCAACGACATCAGCGATCTGGACAAGGCCTTCAAACAGCCGCAGGACGGCATTCACACCGTTGAGTTCGAGGACATGCCCAAGAAGATTTATCTCGACGCCTTCGCGGTGGAAAAGGACAACATGGCCCTGCTTAAAGGCGCATATCGCGTCGGCTCGCTGAAGCGCATCGAATAAACCTTGTCAGAAACGGGCGGATGTCCGCAAAGGGTGTCACTGAGACCATTTTCGGGATCAGCAACAACCACCTTTGGCTGACATCATGAATGCTTATCCCGCTTTTTCGCGCCGCCATGCCGGTCTTGTCCTTGGACTAACCCTGCTCGGCTACGCCCAAACGATCCAGGCAGGCGGCAGGCAGGCAACCCTGAATTCGCTGACGCCTAACAGCAATCAGCCGACACTGCTGGCACCGGCACAAAGCGGGCTCAAGCTTTCCGGTAATGTGGTCGGCCCTCTCCTGGCCCCGGCTGCGACCAGCCTCCTGCCAGGCGCTGCCGCCCCGCAATTGCGGGTGCCGGCCAGTCTCAATGGCGGCTTTCGCTCCGACTCGGGCGCTTTCATCCAAAGTGCCGGCCCGCCCACACTCCAGTCACCGGCGGTGCCATTGCCAAATGGCGATGTCGTTTTGTCCCTTTCCCAGGACGGTCAATTTGTCGATGTCTCCGTGAACTCCGGCCTTTATCAAGTAACCCTCGAAGCCTCCTCCAACGGGGGATGGAAACCGGTCGATACCGTGCATCTCAATGGCGGCATCCAGACCGTCCGCTTTAACCTGCCAACGGGAGTGCCCGTAACCACTCTGCGCGCCAGGGCCACACCCAAAAACAAGTTTGCGGCCGGCCAGTGGTTGGGTGCCTCCGCCTTTGTGTGGCACGACGACTCACAGGTGTCCGGCGGCACCAATATGCTGCTGGGCAGCGCAACCATCCAGTTAGGGGGCGTAGCAGCCGCCAGCAGTGTGACCTCAAACGCGGCCACCAACAGTTTCACCTCAAACGCGGTCACCACCGCCACAACAACGACGACGACAACAACGACCGCTGTGGAATCCGACATCTGGAATGTGATCGGCAATCGGCTGTTCTTCTTCAACCAGTACCGCGGCATGCAGGTGTTTGACCTGACCACCCCCAACAAGCCCGTAAAGATCGGGTCTTTGCCAATGGCGGCGGTGGGCGAACAGTTCTACGCCCTCAACGACACCGGGACCGCGCTGGCCCTGCTGGCGCGAAACGACACCAGAAAGCAACCCTATGGCAGCGCCATCCACCTGCTGACCGTTTCCGACGCAGGCAAGCCTTCCGAGATCGGCCAACTTCCCGTGAGCGGGACCATCATCGACAGCCGCCTGCTGGGGACTCGACTGTACGTGCTGTTTTACACCTATAGCAACAACAGCTACGGGTATAATAACTCGTTGGTGGGCTACGATCTCGCCACACCCGAGTCTCCCGTGAGCCTTGGCACCGTGGATCTTCCCGCCGGGTGGGGTCAGCAATTACAGGCGGCAGGTGCGCGCTTGATGGTTTCGTCAACTTTGTACAATTGGTATGGGAACAACGGCACCAATCCCTTGAGCGTGCTCGATGTTTCCGGCGACGGCACGCCTCGCCTGGTCAAAACCGTCAACACCGCCGGCTGGATCACCGACCAGTTCAAAATGAATATCAACGGCGACACCCTCACCGCCGTTTCCATGGGCTACGCTGAGGACGACGGTTACTACTGGTGGAACCAAAGCAATCTCCGTACCTGGGTGGAAACCTTTTCCCTCTCTGCCGACGGCAGCGTCCCCCTGGCACAGCTCAAAATCGACAAGGCAAACGGCGAATTGCTGCACGCCACACGGTTCGACGGCAACCGGCTCTACGTCGTCACTTGTCGCAACCTCGATCCCCTGTTCATCATCGACCTGACAAATCCCGCCAACCCGCAGATCACCGGTGAACTGGTAACTCCAGGCTGGGCGGCCTATACCGAGCCGCAGGGCAACCGGCTGCTGGCCGTGGGCGTGGAAGGGGCGGAGAACTGGAATGTGGCCATCTCCTGGTATGACGTGTCGGACGCCACCTCGCCCAAGCTTTTGAGCCGTGTCTATCCCGGTGACGGTACTCACAACACTTGGTCAGAGGCGACCTATGATCATAAGGCGGTGAACTGGGACCATGAGGCAGGCAAGGTGTTCGTGCCTTTCCAAATGTGGGATTGGGATGCCGGCGGCTACAGTTCTGCCACCCAGGTCATCAGCCTTGCAAACGACACGCTCACCCTCGACATCGCGATCAAGAACACCGGCACGGCCCGCCGTGGCACAGTCGTCAATGGGTGCCTGGTTTCAATTTCCGGGATGCAGCTAGTCGTCACCACAAATCCTGACCACGGCGATCCCAAGCAAATCGCAGCACTGGAGCTGGCGTGGCCCGTGGACCGGGTCGCGGCTCTCGACCATTACCTCTTCCAGACCGAAGACGGCAACCGTTATGGCTGGTGGGGCTGGCTCAACACCTCCACCCAGGAGGCTGTGGTCCGCCTTTCCGACAAGACGGACCCCGACACGGTGCTCGACAGCGTCAGTCTCGGGCTTGGCAGCGTCGTTGGCATGACCCAGGCAGGTTCGCTTCTCTATGTCGCCCAATTGGTGCCGCAGGATGCTCAGAATCCCAACCCCCAATTTCGCACCTGGGCGCTGGGCATTGATGGCAAAGGCAAGATCAAGCAGCAGTCCGCCACCAGCGTGGTGTTTGACCCTTCCTTGTTCTGGCGGCTCAGCTCCTACAACGTCCAGGCTGTATGGCCAACCCCGACCACCCTGGTGTGGCACGTTCCGGTCCAATCCTACTACTGGGGGGAATGTTTTTTGCTGCCATGCCGACTCGCCATCTCGTCAGCTATGCTGGTGTGTTCAAGCACCGCGACCACGAATACGGATGCAGCCACGAACACGCTGACAACCTCGTCAGCGCCAAACGCCGCAACCATCACGTTCGCACCGCCGGTTGGGGAGCTCTGCGCCCTCGCATTCCCGGTGGATGTCAGTTCGGCCGACAGTCTCACGGCTGGCAGCGGCATCGAGATCTGCATCCCTCCAGATGGCAGCGTCATCTCGGTGGGCAAGGCCTTCGCCGACCAGGGGTTTGTCTTCTTCAGCGCAGAGCGCGGCAACCAGTGGTATTATGGATGGAACTACTGCTGGCCTCTCGGCGCGTACCCCAGCTACGCTTGGGAGGGAAGACTTTCCCCGGACAATCCGGGAATCACCAACAGCCTGCATGTACTCGATTTCCGCAACGGCCTCCAGCCGGTGGTGCGTGATCCGGCATCGCTGTCGGGCCTGTTGCTGGGCGTTTCCAATGTGGACGCAAACGGCGCCTACCTCATCACCGACAGAAACGCTGGCTGGTATGCCGACGGCGGCAACAAGCACCGCATCACCTCGCTGGCCTACGACGGCGTGCGCGCCCATGAGGTCGATAAACTCGACATGCAAGACTGGGCAGCCCAGGACTCCACCGGAGGAACGGTGTATTTCGCCCTGTACCCCGCTGACGGCATCACGCAGGCCAGCGTCGTCGGCGAGGGCCTGAATGCCTGGAGTGGGAAGTTCGAGAGCCGCGGCACCTGGCAGCTTGACCAGACGGCCTATAGCCTCAAGGTCGTGGGCAATTACCTGCTGGCCAGCTCCTGGGGCGATCTGGAAGTGGCCCACATTGTGCCCGGCAACACGCTGCAGCCACGCGCCAGCCTGGATCTGCCTCTCTACATGTGGTTCAACGTCGAGCGCTCGACAATCGACGCCGGCGCCACAGGCCTGTGGCTGCCCGCAGGCGACTATGGCGTGAATCACTTCGATTTCACGAAATAGCACCCGGGGCCAAGCCTCGCTTGAAAGCGCTGTCCATGCGCGCCACAGAGCCGCATGGACATTGGATTTCTTTTCGACTGGGACGGCGTGGTGATCGACTCCCATAATCAGCATGAGCGGAGCTGGGATCTGCTCTCTGCGGAGATCGGCCAGCCGCTGCCCGCGGGCTTCATGAAGAAGTCCTTCGGCATGAGGAACCTGGACATTTTCCCGATGTGGCTGCCCGACTTGCAAGGCGACAAGGCGGCGATCACCGCCCTGAGCAACCGCAAGGAGGAGCTTTATCGCGAGATCTTGCGCCGCGAAGGCATCGAGGCACTGCCCGGCGTGAAGGATTTCCTCAAGGCAGCGCGTGCCGCAGGCATTCCCGCCTCAGTGGGATCATCGACACCACGCGAGAACATCGACACCGTGATCGAGATGGCAGGACTGCAGGGCTTGTTCGACGCCATCGTCTGCTCCGACGATGTAACCCATGGCAAGCCGCACCCCGAGGTGTTCCTCACCGGCGCTCAGAGGCTTCATCGCCGGCCGGAGCGTTGCGTGGTGTTCGAGGATGCCTTCGTCGGCATCGAAGCAGGCAAGAGCGGCGGCATGAAAGTGGTGGGCATCGCCACCACCCATCCCCTCGAAAAGCTCACGCAGGCCGATATCGCCCTCGAAAGCCTCGTCGGCGTGGAGCCGCTGGATCTGGCTCAGCGGCTAGGTTTGTGAGCCCTGCCCCCATTTTTTTTATTGTCTGAGCGGAAGTTCGCATCCCGTGGTTGATTTCGTCGCCTTCCAGCGTTTGACTCGCCGCCCTCATGAATGACACGCTCAAGGTACTCAGCGGCACCGCCCATCCCACCCTGGCCAATGCCATCTGCCACCATCTCGGGGTGCCGCCCTGCGCGTTGACGCTCGACACCTTTCCGGACGGCGAGACCTTCGTCCAGATCCATGAGAACATCCGCGGCCGCGATGTGTACATCGTTCAGCCCACCTGCCCGCCCACCAACCAGAACCTGATGGAACTGCTCATCATGGTGGATGCCGTGCGGCGTGCCAGCGCCAACCGCATCACCGCCGTGCTGCCGTTCTTTGGCTATGCGCGCCAGGATCGCAAAGACCGTCCCCGTGTGCCCATCACGGCGAAGCTGGTGGCCAATCTCCTGGTCGCCGCCGGCGTCAACCGCGTGCTCACCATGGATCTGCACGCGGGCCAAATTCAGGGCTTCTTCGACATTCCCGTGGATCACCTTTATGCGGCCCCGGTTCTGGTGAAAGCCGTCAAGGAACGCGTGGGTGACGACTTGGTCGTCGTTTCTCCCGACGTCGGCGGCATCAAGATGACGCACGCCTTCGCCAAAGCCTTCAATGCGCCCATGGCCATCGTCGCCAAGAACCGCGTAAGCGCGGAAGAAGTGCAGGCGCTCAGCGTCATCGGCGAAGTCGAAGGCCGCAATGTGCTGCTGGTGGACGATCTGACCGAAACTGCCGGCACGCTCACCGCCGCCGCCGGGCTGCTGCAAAAACACGGGGCCAAAAACATCTATGCCGCCGTCTCCCATGGCGTGCTTGGCGAAAAAGGCCGCGAACGGCTGGCAAAATCGCCCATCATCGAACTCTTTGCCACCAACAGCGTGCCCCAGGCGCATGGCGACAAGGTGACCACCCTGGACATCTCCCCCCTGCTCAGTGAAGCGATCAAACGCATCCACTCTGATGAGTCTGTGACTTCGCTGTTTGACATCCAAAGATAGGGTGGTAGCCTGCGGCCCTTTTTTCCGGGAAATCCACCCCTTTTTGGAACTCAAACGGCCATGGCACACATCATCGACATCCCAGCAACCAAGCGCAGCGAAACCGGCACAGGCCGTGTGAACCGTTTCCGCAAATCAGGTAACATCCCAGCCGTGTTGTACGGCAAGAAGGTGGAAACCTCCAATCTGACCGTCGACTCCAAGACGTTCACCAAGATCATCAACAGCAGCGCCTCGGACAACATCCTGGTGAATCTGAAGCTCGATGCCGGTGAACAGCTTGCGCTGGTGCAGGAAGTGCAGCACGACCACATCAAGGGCGGCATTCTCCACGTTGATTTCCATGCAATCGCCATGGACGAAGAAATTCACGCCGCCGTGCCCGTGGAAACCATCGGCGAAGCCGCTGGTGCCAAGATGGGCGGCCAGCTTGAAATCCTCCTCCACAAGCTCGAAGTGCGCTGCCTGCCCAAGGATCTGCCACAGAAGATCGTCATTGATGTGAGCCATCTGAACATTGAAGACGCCGTTCACGTGCGTGAGTTGAACCTTCCCGAAGGCGTCAGCGTCAAGCTGGACGGCGATGTCGTGGTGGTGATCCTCGAAGAGCCGAAGGAAGTCGAGGAAGCTCCTTCCGCCGCCGCCGCCGCTGCCGATGCGAAAGCTGCCGCCGGAGCCAAGGCTCCTGCTGCTGGCGCCAAAGCTGCGGCCCCTGCCGCCGCCGCCAAGCCTGCGGCCAAGAAATAGCCCCTGTGAAGTTGTTGACTTCCCTGACCGCACCTTGATGACGTGGAAACTCCTGGCGATTGCCTCATCGTTCCACGTCTGATCGTGGGTCTCGGCAATCCCGGAGAAACCTATCGCGACACGCGGCATAATGTTGGCTATATGGTTCTAGAAGAAGTGGCGCGGCGCATGAGCACAACCTTCCAGCACGAAAAGCGTTGGAACTGCCTGCTCGCGCGCTCCGGTGCCACTTGGCTGTTGAAACCGCTGACGTTCATGAACGCCAGCGGTGAAGCCGTGGCCGCCGTCTCCCACTTCTACAAGATCAAACCCGAAGAGGTGCTGGTCGCCTTCGACGATGTGGACATGCCCATCGGCTCCCTGCGCCTCCGTCCCTCAGGCTCCGCCGGCGGCCACAACGGCATGCGTTCCATTATCAGCCTGCTCGGCACGGACCAGTTCCCCCGCCTGAAACTCGGCATCGCTGCCGAGGGCGGCCGCCCTGCCGGGCACAAGCTTTCCGGCCACGTGCTGGGCCGCTTCACCGAAGATGAGCGCTCCGGCGTGCTGCAAGCTGTGGACCGTGCCGCCGAGGCCGCCCTCCTCTCCCTGCGCTCCGGCCTCGAAGCCGCGATGAACCTTTTCAACCGAAAATAACACCAGAACCCTGAACCTGCAGACCCCAATCTATGAAAAAATATGAAGCCATGATCGTGCTCGATACCAAGGGCAAGGACGAGTCCATCGAGTCCCTCGTCAAAGCCGTTGGATCGGAAATTGAAAAAGCCGGCGGCAAGCTCGACCAGGTTGACCAGATCGGCAAACGCAAGTTCCCCTACAGCCCTCGCCACGTGGAGTCCGGCTACTTTGTGAACTTCTTCTTCCAGGCCGCTCCCGCCGCCCTCGAAGGCTTGCGCTCGAAGCTGCAGCTCAACGAGAACATTTATCAGCAGTACTACCAGATCCGCGCCTAACCGCGACGCCCGCACTGCCTGTTTTGAAGCGCCCTGGACAGTTCCGTCCGGGGCGCTTTGTTTTCAGTCGCCAAATCCATCTCTCGTCGTTAAGGTGAAATTGTTATGGCCTCATTAAACAAAGTTATGTTGATCGGCAACCTCACCAGGGAGCCGGAAGTTCGTTACACCCCCAAAGGCAGCGCAGTCTGTGACCTGGGTATCGCTGTGAACCGCACCTACGTCACCGATTCGGGCGAGAAGATGCAGGAGACCACCTACGTTGACATCGTCGTGTGGTCGCGCCTGGCGGAGATCGCCGCGCAATACTTGCACAAGGGCAGCCCGGTTTTCATCGAAGGCCGTTTGCAGATGGACACCTGGGAAGACAAGGCGACCAACCAAAAGCGCACCAAGCTGCGCGTGGTGGCGGACAATTTGCAGTTCCTCGGCCGCCGCGAAGGTGGCGACGAAGGCGCTGGCGGCTTCCAGCAGGAAGCGCCTGCCCCTTCACAACAGGCCCCGCGTCCGGCCATGCGGCCCAACGTCCGCCCTGCGGGCGGCGGCGGTGGTGGCAACTTCCCCCAGCGTCAGGGTGCCCCGCCTCCCCAGCGCCAGCACGCCGCTGACGAGTACGGCGACGGCCCGATCACCGAAGGATTGGACGACGACGAGATTCCCTTCTGAGAAAAGTGGCAGGGGCATCCTGCCCCCTCTCAGATCTTCTTCAAACGCCAAGTGGCAGGGATCCCCCTGCCACTTTTCGTTGATGGCGCAGATTCCACGGCACCCCGTCTTGTGCTCGCGCAACCAGCCAAAATAGGAGCCATAAGAATATGAGTTCCCATTTTTTTGTCCTCCAATTTTTTGGTCTAATTCCCTGTTTTTACCCCCGGGCACCGTTTCGTGCTTGAGCAGCAGGGCGGACTCTGGCTACAAATCGTGGCATGGACCCCATTTCCTCCCGCCGTTCCTTTCTCTCCCAGCTCGCCGTTGCGGGCTCCGCCTTGACGCTGCCCTCCCTCGGCCACGCCCGCGACTGGTCCGGCAGGGATCCGGTGCGCTACCCCGATGAGGACATCGTGGTGCTGGATGACAAATTCAAAGCCTACAAGGTCGGCAACACCAGCATCCAGCGCCTGCACACCGGCAGCCTCTGGGCCGAAGGCACCGCCTGGAACTCGGTGGGCCGCTACCTCCTCTGGAGCGACATCCCGAACAACATCCAGCGGCGCTGGGCTGAGGAAGACGGCCACACCAGCATCCTGCGCAATCCCTCGGGCAACAGCAACGGCAATACCTTCGACTTCCAAGGCCGCCAGCTCTCCTGCGAGCATGGCAACCGCCGCGTGGTGCGCTACGAGCACGATGGCAAGCTCACCGTCATCGCCGACAAATTCGAAGGCAAGCCCTTCAACGCCCCCAACGATATCGTCGTGCATCCCAACGGCAGCATTTGGTTCACCGACCCCGGCTACGGCAGCATGGCGAACTACGAGGGACACAAGGGCGCGCTGCAATTGAAGGAAGCCACCTATCGCGTCGATGCCGGCACCGGCAAGATCGACAAGGTCAACGACACCCTCGACAAGCCCAACGGCCTCTGCTTCTCGCCAGATTACAAGAAGCTCTACCTCGTGGACACCGGCACCCCCAAGAACATCATGGTGTTCGATGTCGCGGACGAGAAGACGCTGTCGAACGGAAAGCTGTTCGTGGACATGAACAAGGGCTGGAATTCGCTCAACCACGGCAAGCAGTTCATTCCCGCGAGCCTCCCTGTACCCAAGGGTGCTACTCTGGATCCAGCGCCGGTGTCAGGCGGTTCCGACGGCATCCGCTGCGATGTGGATGGCAACGTCTGGTCTGCCGCTGGCTGGCTGGGCAACGGCTATGACGGGGTGCACACATTCACCCCCGAAGGCCAGTTGATCGGTCAGATCAAGCTGCCTGAAATCTGCGCCAACCTTTGCTTCGGCGGCGAGAAGCGCAACCGGCTGTTCATCGCCGCCAGCACCTCCCTCTACTCGGTTTACGTGGAAACCCAGGGCGCTCACTTCTGCTAGATGCTGACGCGGCCCCCGTATCACTCATGAAGCCCGCCGGCCCCTGTCCCGGCCTTCATCGTGATCGAGCCCCATGAAGCATCCCTTGTCTTTCGCCCCGTTCCACTCTAGATCCAGCAGCCTCGCAGGCGGCTTTGTGGTCGCCCTGCTGGCTGTTCTGCCCTTGGGACAGGCTGCCGAGGCACCGCGCTCTTCTCCGGAGCAGCTCGCCTTCTTTGAGGCCAAGGTGCGCCCGGTGCTCGCGCAGAAGTGCTATGGCTGCCATTCCGCCCAGGCCCAAGCGAAGGGCAAGCTCAAGGCGGGACTGTTCACCGACAGCCGGGAAGGCTTGATCACCGGCGGTGAGACGGGGCCAGCACTGGTGCCCGGCAAGCCACAGGAGAGCCTCATCATCAAGGTCCTCAAGCACGAAGTCAAAGACGCGGAAATGCCGCCCAAGGGCAAGCTGCCGGACAGTGTCATCGCCGATCTGGCAAAATGGATTGCAATGGGTGCCCCCGATTCGCGGGTGGCTTCTGCGACGGAAGCCAAAGCCAAGCGCGTCATCAACCTGGCGGAAGGCAAGCAGTGGTGGGCTTTCAAGCCGCTGGTCCGGCCGCCCGTGCCAGTGGTCAAGAATCCAGCTTGGGCGCGGACCCCGCTGGATGCCTTCATCCTCGCGAAACAGGAAGAGGCAGGGCTTGTGGCCAATGGCATCGCCAGCAAGGAAAAGCTGCTGCGGCGCGCCACCTTCGACCTCACGGGTCTGGCACCCACGCCGGAAGCGCGGGAGGCGTTCCTGAAGGACACGGCACCTGACGCGTACGCACGGCTCATCGACCACCTGCTGGACAGCCAGCGTTATGGTGAGCGCTGGGGCCGTCACTGGCTGGACGTGGTGCGCTTTGGGGAAAGCGGTGGCTATGAATTCGACGGCTTCCGGCCAGGCGCCTTTCACTACCGCGACTGGGTCGTCAAGGCGCTCAACAACGACATGCCCTATGATGCCTTTGTGCGCATGCAGCTCGCCGGTGACAAGCTGATGCCCGGCGAATATGACGGCGCCAGCGCCACAGGCTTCCTCGTGGCCGGCCCCTATCCAGGCCAGATCACCGCCAAGACGGTGGAGAAAATCCGCTATGACCAGCTCGACGACATGGTCTCCACCATCGGCAGCGGCTTTCTCGGGCTGACCATGGCCTGCATGCGCTGCCACGACCACAAATTCGACCCCCTGCCCCAGCATGACTATTACGGCATCGCCGCCGCACTCGCGACCACGGTTCAATCGGCGGCCAAAATCGATCTCTCCCACGCCGAAACCCAGCGGGCCCTGGCGCTTCACGCGCAAGCCGGCGCCCCCTTGCAAGCGGCACTGAAGAAATTTGAGAACGAGGAGTTTGCCCAGTGCTTCGCGAACTGGCGGCAGACGAGTCTCCCCGCTCTGCACTCCGACACACCATGGCAAATCTTTGACATCCGCAATCCGAACGCTCAAAGCGCTTCGTTGGAAGCGGACTCTGACGGCCAAGTGCTCTACGCCGGCAATAAGGCGAAGGACGACATCTACACCATCAAGACAGTCACCCATCAGCGCGGCGTGCGGGCTTTCCGTCTGGATGCGTTGAGCGATCCCAAACTTCCATCCAAGGGCCCTGGCTTGTCGGACAATGGTAACTTCGTGCTCGGCGACTTCAAAATCATCGCGCGCCCGCTTGACCCCAAGAACAAAGCCAAACCGGTGACACTCAAGCTCAAAGCCGTGAAGGCAAGCTTCGAGCAGAAGGGCTATGCGCTTAGCGCGGCCGTGGACAACAGCCCCACATCCGGCTGGGCGGTGGCTCCGCAAACAGGCAGAGATCATGCCGCCATATTTGCAGTTGAAGGCAATGCGGCGGGCTTCGAGGGCGGCACAGAGTTCGAATTTCAGCTGCGCTTCACCAACTTCTTCGGCCTTGGCAGGATGCGCCTGGCTTTTTGCAACGGCTCCGTGCAGGGGAAGCTGGAGGACCGGGAGGACATGCAGCATCTGCGAGAAATCAAAACTCTGGTGGCAGTCAGCGGCGGCCACCTCACCGAGGCCACCCGCCCCAGCCTCGTGCGCTGGTTCAGCCGCTTCGATGCCCGGGCAAAGCAGGTGGTGGATGCCGTCGCCTTGCATGAGCGCAAACGCCCGCGGCCGGTGTTGACAGATGTTTACACGACGCAGGACGGCGGCCAGGATGTCTATTTCCTGCGCCGCGGCGAAGTTGATCGCAAGGAAGGCAAGGCCGATCCGACCTTCCTCCAGGTGCTCATGCGCACAGGTGGTCCCGACAGGAAACCACTCGCCGAGGCAAAGCCGGAGAAGCCCGCATTGCACCCGCGAATCGCCCTGGCGAACTGGATCACGGACACCGAAGCCGGTGGAGCGCCGCTGCTGGCGCGTGTCATCGTAAACCGTTTGTGGCGCCAGCATTTTGGCCGCGGCATCGTACCCACCTGCAATGATTTCGGCTCGCAGGGCATGAAGCCCTCGCACCCGGAACTGCTGGACTGGCTCGCCGCGGAACTCATCAAGAATGGATGGCGCCTGAAGCCCGTCAACCGCCTGATCATGATGAGCGCCGTGTACATGCAGGCCGGCGACGTCAACGCGGCCAACGTGCAGCGCGACCCTGACAACAACCTGTGGTCCCAACGTCCGCCCCGGCGCCTGGAGGCCGAAGCCATTCGCGATGAACTGCTTCAGCTCGGCGGCAGGCTGGACGACAAGATGTACGGCCCTTCTGAGGTGAACTATGAAGGTGGCCGGCGCAGCGTGTATCTGCGCGCAAAACGCAGTGAATTGATCCCCTTCATGACCATGTTCGATGCGCCGGAGCCGACCCAGAGCGTCGGCGATCGCGGCGGCACCACCGTGCCTACCCAGGCGCTGGCCATGATGAACTCCACCTTCGTGCGCGATTTGGCCGGCCGGTTATACGCGCGAGTTCAGGCCACTCATCCCGCCACCCCTGAGGCGGCCGTCAGCAAGACCTATGAACTCGCATTCTCCCGGCTTCCCAGCACGGAGGAAATTCAGCGCATGACAGACTTTATCGCACAGCAAACACAAATGCTCGGCAGCAAACCGGACGCTGGCGCGCAGGCGATGCGGGAATTCTGCCTGGCGCTGCTGTGTCTCAACGAATTCATCTATGTGGACTAGAATGGCTCGCTCAGCTGACAGTTAATTTAAACCCGTCCACCGACTCCAGGCCACTTATGTTCGACCACTGTACCTCCGGAGATGTCGCGCTGCCCACGCGGCGTCAGTTTTTGCAGAACACCGGTCTCGGCTTCGGCTCGCTGGCACTGGCTTCAATGCTTCACAAGCAGCAGGCACAAGGGGCTGCCGCCGTAGACCCCCTCGCCTTGCGTCCGCCCCCGTTTGCTCCCCGGGCGAAGGCCGTGATCTGGCTCTTCATGACCGGAGCCCCCTCGCAGGTGGATACGTGGGATTACAAGCCGGAACTCCAGAAACGCGCCGGACAGCCCCTGCCCGGCAGCGACCCCAAGACCGGCTTCTTCACCACCAGCGGCAAGTGCTTGAAATCGCCCTTCGGCTGGAATCAGCATGGCCAGTCCGGGAGCTGGGTGTCCGACATCTTTCCGCATCTGTCCCAGCATGTGGACCAAATGACTTTCATCCACTCCATGTTTCTGAAGGCCAACAACCACGCACCGGCCTCGATGGAACTGATGTGCGGGATCAACCAGCCCGGCCGGCCCAGCGCGGGCGCATGGGTGACCTACGGTCTCGGCACGGAAAATCAAAATCTGCCCGCTTTCGTGGTGATGCACGAAACCCGGCCACGGGGAGATGATCAGATCTGGTCCGCCGGATTCCTGCCCAAATCCTATCAGGCCCTCACACTCGATGCCAGGCGCAATGGCACCATCGACAACCTGCAGCGCCAGCCCATGCAGAGTGCGCCGCAGCAGCGCTCCTCTCTAGACCTGCTCAGGGACATGAACCAGCAGCATGCCCGGCTGCGGCCCACCCAGGCGGATCTTGCCGCCCGGATCAACTCCTTCGAACTCGCCTACCGGATGCAAATGGCCGCCCCGGAGGCCCTGGACATCACCCACGAAAGCGATGCCACCAAAAAGCTCTACGGCCTAGACAACAAGAACTGCGAGGTGTTTGCCCGCCAGTGTCTCACCGCGCGGCGTCTCGTCGAGCGCGGCGTGCGCTTTGTGCAGATCTTCGCAGGCAAAAACTCCTCGGGCGACGGTGCCGTGAATGACGTGCCCTGGGACGGCCACAACAACATCGAGACCAATCACCGCTCCTGCGCCGCCGCGACCGATCAGCCCGCCGCCGCGCTGCTCAAGGATCTCAGCGCCCGCGGCCTCCTCGACGACACCCTGGTCATCTGGGGCGGCGAATTTGGCCGCACCTCCGATGCCCAGGGCAGCCTGGGCCGCGATCACAACCCCAACGGTTTCACTATCTGGATGGCCGGTGGCGGAGTCAAAGGCGGCTGCCACTATGGCAGCACCGACGAATTCGGCTACAAGGCCGTGGAAAACAAGGTTCACGTCAACGACCTGCACGCCACCCTGCTGCACCTGCTCGGCCTCGATCACGAAAAGCTCACCTTCCGCAATAACGGCCGCGACTACCGCCTCACCGACCTCGGCGGACGAGTGATCACGGAAATTCTCGCGTGATCACGGTGGCCTGCGTTGCTACAGATGTCCCTGTGAACGTCCCCACCCCACGACAGCTCTTCCACCAGCTTGACGCCGGACAGATCAGCCGTGCCGATTTCCAAGCAGCCATGGCCGAACATGCCAAGGAACTGATCGAGCAGATGGATGAGGTGCATCGCAATCCTTTCGCCGCCTATCTGGACGAGATCCACAACCGCGCCGCCGCCTTCGCTCTCACCTTCAGGCACGGCGAGCGCCTCGTCCGCGAAGTCCTCAACGCCCTCGCCGATCTGCCCGACTTTCCGCCCGCGCGCTGGTTCTGGAATGCCCTGCACATGCACGTGCCATTGCATTGCTTTTTCCGCACCAAATCCGAGCCCGTGTTCCGCATCCTCAAGCTCGATGCCCAGCCGCAGATCATCACGCTCTCCGTCGAATATGGCAAGGGGGTGCCACAGCGCCTAGAAATCCGCCTGCGCCGCCTGCGCAACGGCCAGATGATCGAAGAGTGGCGGCGTTAGGCCGCTGGCGTCCGTCCCGGAGTTTTCTTTTGGCTTCCAGGCATTATCAAGAGGTGTTATTTAAGGGAACCACCTCCCACCATGTCGATCCCTCCCTGTGACTCGTCATCGCTGCCACCACCCAACCTGGAAGCAGCGCGAGCGCCTCACCCCCACTTCGCTGCGCCAGCCCCCTCGGAGGATGCCCCGCCCCCGCCGATCCTCAACCCGCTGGAGCCCCTTCCCATTCCCGAAACGGTGGGCGACTGGATGGCCATTCTACGGGATGCCATGACGTACCCTCCGCGCAAGGACGGGTGGTTCATCCTTCTACCCGGCGCCTTGCTGGGTATCGCGCTCGTGGTCGGCACCCTCTTTGGTCTCCACCTTGCCGTGTTCCCGCTGGTGTTTGGTTCAGGCTTCTTTGCCGCGTACTACCTGAGCGTGATTGAAACCACGATCTCCGGCCGCGACCAGCCGCCGGATTGGCCCTCCCTCTCCAGTATCTCAGAAGATTTGATTCAGCCCCTCCTCGCCGTGGGGCTCGCCGCCCTGGTGTCATCCGTGCCTGCCATTGCTTACTATCTGGCGGTTCCCGAAGACAATCGCATCGAACTTGTAGCCCTTATGCTGGACTGGCTGGGCAAGATCTATTTCCCGATGGCGCTGCTGAGCTATGTCATGCAAGGCAATGTCTGGTCGCTACTGCCGCACCAAGTCCTGCCCTCTATCCTGCGCTCCTGCTCCGGCTACCTGATCGTCACTGGCCTGCTGGTGGCCATGGGTTTGATTTCCGATGCCGCCTTTGCCATGACCCAGTTCATCTCCTGGCTGTGGCCGCTGCTTGGCTTCCTGGTGTGGCTTTGGTTCATCATGGTTCACGGCCGCCTCCTGGGCCTGTTTTACCTCAGGTACCAGCAGCGGCTGGGATGGTGAAGCTGCTATGAACCAAAGAAAACCAGATGGAAAACATGAGAAGGATGGGAGTCACAACTCCCATTCCTCCCCTCCATCCCACGCCCCGGCCTGCCAGGGAAAACAGTGATCCGGCTGCGCTCCTTACTTTACCGCTGCCGCGTTCCAGACCTTGATGTCTTCGTACCAGCCGCTCTTGCCGGCGACTCCGAGCTCGATCTGGGACTTGGTCTCATGGGCGATGCCGGGGGATTTCAGGTAGCCCACGGGCGTGCCATCAATGGAAGCGCGCATTTCGTCGCCCACGATCTCCACCACAAAGGTGTAGGTCTTGCCCGCCTCAAGCTTGGTCGCGAGAGGGAAACTGGCGCTGTGCGTGGCGAGCAGATGGTTGATCTCTTCCTTGTTCTTGGCGGCGTCCTTGCGCAGCTCAATCAGGTTGTTGCTCTGGCTGCCATCGCGTTCGTCAACCATGTTGACCTTGTCGAGAAAGACCTGGGCGCGGCAGAGGTGGCCGTAGTGGGAACCCTCGTACTTGCGGTCGTCGAACTCGACATCCATCATCGTGTTGCCGTCAAAGCGGATCTTTGTTTCGACGATGCTGTCCTTGGTCGGCTGGACCAAGCCGTAAACCGCAGCGTGGGGCTTGACTTCGGGTTTGCCGTCGGCCGCTGGAATGAGAGTGTCGCGGGTCTGCGTTCCCTTGAGCGCACCGTTTTCGAAAGTGAAGGTGTCCACCACCTTTTTCCACTTCGCGTCATGCGTGGTGCCCTTGAAATCATCGGCAAAAAGGAGTTCCTTTTTCTCGGCAATCGGCTTGGCAGGAATCTCGGGCAATTTGGGTGCGCCGGCGGCGAAAGCGGCCGAAGTGAAGAGGCAGGAGAGGACGAGGCAGGGGCGGATGTTCATGGGAAAGGTGAGAATGGCGGGATTGGAGGCGATGGATACGGTGAAAGCGAGCAGATCATTCAGCCACTGCCGGGCTTCGGAGGAAAGTGCAGACATGGGGAGAACGATCCGCTCACTCCATAAAATCCATACCGAAGCGGCTTCATCGCGAACCTGCAACTGAAAAGCCGATAACCCTTCCCAGCATTTGCACCCCGGCCATTACATGCTAGAGTGCCGACCCCCGCCATTCCGGCGGGCTACTGATTGAACCCCTCGCAACGGCACACTCACATGGGCAAGACACTCTTCGCAAAGGTTTGGGAATCGCATTCCGTACGCCAGCTCGGCAACGGCCAGACTCAGGTCCTCATCGACACGCACCTGGTGCATGAAGTCACCAGCCCGCAGGCCTTTGGCATGCTGCGCGATCTGGGCCTGAAGGTGGCGTATCCCCAGAGAACCTTTGCCACGGTGGATCACATTGTGCCCACCCTCAGCCAGGTTGAACCCTTTGCCGATCCGCTTGCGGCCGCCATGATCGCGGAGCTGCGTAAAAACGTGAAGGAGTTCGGCGTCACCTACTTCGGCCTGAGCAGCGGCAAGCAGGGCATCGTCCATGTAGTCGGTCCTGAGCAGGGCATCACCCAGCCCGGCACCACCATTGCCTGCGGCGACTCGCACACGGCCACGCATGGGGCCTTCGGCGCCATCGCCTTCGGCATCGGCACCACCCAGGTGCGCGACGTGCTCGCCACCCAGACCATCGCCCTGAGCCCCCTGAAGGTGCGCCGCATCAATGTCGATGGCAGGCTGTCTCCCGGCGTGTATGCCAAGGACGTGATCCTGCACATCATCCGCCTGCTCGGTGCGAATGGCGGCATCGGCCACGCCTATGAATACGGCGGCAGCCTGTTCGACGGCTTCTCCATGGAGGAGCGCATGACCGTTTGCAACATGAGCATCGAAGGCGGAGCCCGCTGCGGGTATGTGAACCCCGACGAAACGACCTTCGAGTACCTCAAAGGCCGTCCCTATTCACCCAAGGATGCCGATTGGGACGCCGCAGTCGCCCAATGGCGCGCCATCGCCTCCGATGCCGATGCCGTGTATGACGACATCATCAACATCAAGGCCGAAGACGTGCCCCCCACCGTCACCTGGGGCGTAAGCCCGGATCAGGCCATCTCCGTGACGGAGAATGTGCCGCAGCCTGCCGATATGGTTGCAGGTCCGGTGCGTACCTCCGCCGAAGAAGCCCTGGCCTATATGAAGCTGCCTGCCGGCATGCCAATCATGGGCTCCAAGATCGACGTCGCCTTCATCGGCTCCTGCACCAACGGTCGTCTCAGTGATTTCCGCGAAGTCGCCCAGTACATCAAGGGCAGGCACGTGGCCAAGACCGTGCAGGCCATCGTCGTGCCCGGCTCCCAGATCGTCGATCACCTCGCCCGTCAGGAAGGCCTGGACAAGATCTTCACGGACGCAGGCTTCGAATGGCGCGGTGCAGGCTGCTCCATGTGCCTGGCCATGAACCCCGACAAGCTCGTCGGCGACCAGCTCTGCGCCTCCTCCAGCAACCGAAACTTTAAAGGCCGTCAAGGCAGCCCCACGGGCCGCACCATCTTGATGAGCCCCGTCATGGTCGCCGCCGCCGCCATCACCGGCGGTGTCGCGGATGCACGCGAAGTGTTTGGCATCTGATCCAGACGGCCAGACTTACGCTGCGCTAGGCGGCCTTCTCCGACAGGAAGGCCGCCAGAGCGTGGGCCGTGACGAAGCGCTCGCGGGTCATTTCACCTGGTGTCACTTCAATGCCGAAGCGGTCTTCAATGTGCAGCAGCAGCTGCATCATAGCCATCGAGTCGAGCCCGATTCCGAACAGATCCGTGGTGGGGGTGACCGGCTCATCGGCCTCCACAATTTGCTGCTCGATGATCAGCTCAAGAACGGCGGCTGGCGTAATGTCAGGGGTCATGATGGAAAAGAGGCACTCCAGGCCTCAAAGCAGCGGGCGAAGTTGTGAATCGTAGAACTCCTGGGCACGCGCTGCACCCACCTCATAGTACCCGCTGAGATTCTTGCCGAAGATGATCGGGGGGCGGGCATGCACCGTATCCACCAGCAGGAAACGTTTGCCAGCCTTCTCCGCAAGCTCCTGCCGGTAAAGCATCATCTGCCGGGAGTTGGTCTCATGCGAATCCCCGCTGAGGCCCGCAACATTGCCGGGAAAACAGCGGCTGCGAGGTGCGGGGGTACTGGTGATGCGATGGGCGATGATGATGTCCACGTCATCGTCCTCGATCCACTGATCGACCGGCACCTCATTCGCCACGCCGCCATCGAAGCACAGGGCGCCTTCAAACTCGATCGGAGCAAACAGCACCGGCACGCAGCAGCTCGCGACCATCGCACGCGCCAGCGGACCCTGTTGGGCAAAAATGGCCCGGCGTGTGTCTATGCACGTCAGCGCAATGGTGAGCTCCGGGTTTTTCAAGTCTTCGATGCGTACATCGCCAACCACGTTGCGCAGATGCGTCACGGCGGCGCGGGGATTAAAGAAGCTGGGATGCCGCGACCACCCCAGGCTGCGAAGCTGGTGAAACAACCATGCCGTGCCATGCACGAAGGAAAGCCGCAGCCAGAGCCGCAGCACCTCCTCCTTGATCCGATCCTGAGGCAGCCCTGCGGCATAGAATCCCGCGGCAATGGCTCCGGCGGAAGCACCCGCGATTTTCGCCGGACGCACGCCCAGCTCATGCAGGCGCGCCATGAATCCTGCATGCGTCGCGTAGCCCAGGAACGAGGCACCCAGCGAAATGGCGATCCGCGGCATCAGGGAAGGGCGTTCAGCTCCCCGTACTGCGCCACCAGGCCACGCTTCGCGTAGAACTCGATCTCGGCGGCACCACAGGCCTGCAATTTCTCGCGCACATCACTTTGCTGACCCAGGATATGCTGGCGGATGAGCAGAGTCTTTTCAGCCTGCAACGCGAGGAACTCCTCATCCACCACTGGGGTCGTCGGCCAGCGGCCGGCTGCCTGGCCTTCGCGCAGGATGCCGGTAAAGGGCCGGCCCAGCTTCGCAGCTTCTTTCTTGGCCTCGCTCACTCCGGCGTACCAGTCCGCATGCACGAGCTTGTAGTAGTCGCGCATCGCCTGCTTGTTGTAGTGCAAAATGAGCTTTTGCCCCTTGTAATCCAGCGTGCTGGTGGCGCGGAAGCTGTCGGTATCCACTGTGTCGACAAAAAAGCAGTCATCACCGTCCACGGCGAATTCCCACTTCATGTCCCACAGGACCAGGCCGATCTCATCCAGGATGCCTCGAACAACCCAGGCACCGAGGAGGGCCATTTTCACTGTGTCGAGAAAGCCCTGGGTGGCCAGACCACTCATCAGCAGCGCTTCCTGGCGGCTCACATTGCGGTCCTCCGGCTCGTATTTACTGGTCAGATCGTAAATTGGATGCGGCAGCATTTGCCAGGCCTGCATCGGCTGGCTCAACCCCAGTTCCTGCTCATAGGCGCGCCTGGTCGACTCATTCAGAGCTGCGTGCTTGCGCAAGATGGAGGAGCCGCCGGTAATGCCGAAACGCACAATGTACTCCAGCGGCACCACATAGGTCCTCGATTGGTAAAACTGCTCGTAATCAAAGACATGCCCGCCCAGGAAGGGGCGCTGCGGCGGTTTCATCACCGGGAAGCGTCGCACGACGTTGTAACAGCTGGGCGTTTCCGGCATGCCTTCGCTCACCACGGCCCCGGTCTTGCCGTCAATCATGCCGACGTGATGCGTCATACCCCCGTTCTCCGTCATCAGCTCCAGCGGGCCCGTGAGCAACTCCGCCTTCCATAGCGGATCAATCGCGGCATCACCAGCGATGCGCTGGCGCACGCTTTGCCAAGTGGCCGCCTTGCCCAGCTGCGAATAAAGCGCATGCCGGAACACCGCACGATTCAGGTCGTTGTCCTTGATCTCGAAGATCGAACCCACATCGAAGACCGAGCCTGCGGGCGTGGTTTCGCATACCATGTACCCGGGATGCCCGGGCGCGGCGAAGAGCCGCTGCACGGAGCCATTGTAGACAGGTTCTCCGAGCTTGCTGAGGTCGATGGTGGTAGGAGCGTTGGCAGCAGACATGATAGAGCTTTGAAACATCCGACTGCCGCTACGCGCAAGGGGTTTCCCTGAGCTCTTCATACTGCGGACCCTCGCGAGTTTCAGATTTCGGCAGAACGGCCCCGTTTCGGGCGAAGCAAAGTAGTCAGGAGCTTCATCTCGTGAAAACGTTGAACGATGACTCACAACCTTGCCACTTCCCTGAACCGGGAACGCCCCTGCTCCTCTGCCTTGCGCCTTGCACTCCCCCCGCCCTTCCGATAGATAGCGCTCATGGAGTGGTTGCCGCCTTTTGTCCTTTGCTGCCTCGCAGGCTTTGTCTGCGGGGCCACGCCGTTCGGCTATTTCGCGGGCAGGCTGAAGGGCATCGACATTCGTGAGCATGGCAGCGGCAACATCGGCGCCACCAATGTCATTCGCGTGCTGGGCAAGGGCATCGGCATTCCAGTGTTCATCCTGGACGTGATCAAAGGCTGGCTGCCCGCGTGGCTGGCGGGACTCTGGTTTGCGGCACATGGCGCGAGCGCGGAACTCGTCACCGGTGCTGAGATCGCGGCAGGCGTGGCGGCGGTGCTCGGGCACAACTACACTTTCTGGCTCAGAGGCAAGGGCGGCAAGGGCGTTGCCACCTCCTGCGGCGCGCTGCTAGGCACGGCTCCCGAGGCCTTGGCCGTGGGCGTGCTGGTCTGGATCATTACCGTCAAGACCACCCGGTACGTCTCTCTCGCTTCCATCGTCGCCGGGCTTGCCATTCCCACAGCGATGGCCGTCCGCATGGCTGCTACCGGACACTGGAATCCTATCCTGCTCGGCTTCGGCCTGGCCTTGGGCCTGCTCGCAGTCTGGCGCCACAAAACCAACATCCAGCGCCTCATGGCCGGAACAGAGAACAAAATGGGAGCAAAGAAGCCTTCAGCATCATGATTGAGTCTGCGATTGTTCTGGGCGCGGGAAGCTGGGGCACCGCGCTGGCCGCCACCCTGGCGGAGCGCGGCCTGCGGGTGCAGTTCTGGGGCCGTGACCAGGCGCTCATGGTTGAAATCGCGCACAGCCGTTGCAACGCGCGCTACCTGCCCAGCCTGCAACTGCCGGACACGATCCGCATGACCAGTGATTTTACCGCCCTCGAGCCAGCGGAACTGCTGGTCTTCGTTGTGCCCTCGCGTGGCATTCATGAGGTGGCACGCCTCACCGCCGCCACCGGCATCGGCCGGGAGGGCAGCATTGTTTTGTCCTGCACCAAGGGCATCGAGCTGGATTCCGGATTGCGGATGAGTGAAATCCTCGCAGAAAGCTTTCCAGAAGCAGGCCTGGCCGTCCTGTCAGGCCCCAATCATGCCGAGGAGGTGTCACAACGCATGGCCACGGCAGCGGTCGTGGCCGCGCGTGAATCAGCGGTCTCACGGGCCGTGCAGGAGTGCTTTACCCTGCCCTGGTTCCGCTGCTACACCAGCGATGATGTCCCGGGCGTGGAATGGGGGGGAGCCCTCAAAAACCCCTATGCCATTGCCGCTGGTATCGCCCACGGTCTCCACCTCGGCGACAATGCTATCGCGGCTCTGGTCACCCGGGCGCTCGCCGAAATGGTCCGCCTGGGCGTGGCGAAGGGCGGGCAGGCCGAGACCTTCTTTGGCCTCAGCGGCGTGGGCGACCTCGTCGCCACCTGCTACTCCGAGCACAGCCGCAATCATCGCGTGGGCATCGCCCTCGCCTCCGGGCAGTCACTGGAAGCCATCATGCGCTCCACGACCATGATCGCTGAAGGCGTTCCCAACACCCTCAGCCTGCACCAGAGCGCCCGCGCCGTCGGCGTGCGCACCCCCTTGCTGGATGCGATCCATGCCGTGCTCTACGGTGGCAAATCTCCGCCCCTGGCTCTTCGGGAGTTGCTCGCCCGCGATCCGCGGCCCGAGGCGGACTGAAGCCTGTGCATCGCCTCCACCCTTCCCACCTACATGCCCCTGCCCATCC
>Ga0118677_10000358_pt1 | contig 94817 bp, 75 predicted proteins | sample AliMusrvi5mmetaG_FD_86154 | JGI IMG/M metagenome (GOLD analysis project Ga0118677, IMG submission 86154) | reverse complement strand
GACGCAGCTTCTTGATCGCCGTGTTGACCCCGTGCTCGAACTCCACGAACGTGTCGGCAGGCCAAAGGACGCGCTGTAAGTCCTCGCGGGAGACGATCTCACCCGGATGTTGAAGCAGCAAAGCCAAGACCTGAAACGGTTGGTCCTGCAGCGCCACCTTGCGGCCGCGTTTGCGCAATTCTCCCGTGCCGAGGTCCGCCTCGAACAAGCCAAAACGAAACGTGTTGCGAAAGGCCTGGGAAGATCCCACGACAGCACCTCGATTTTACGTGAGTATACCACCCGCCTTTCCTGCAGCAGCCGGTTCATAGAGCTTTGTAACTACATTCCATTCAATCGTTTGCGGGTACAGACGCGCTGAATGGCTGTTCATGTCAGGCCCAGTCCGAATCCAGCCGCCGTGCATTGAGGGTCACCTCCGCATAGCGAATTCTTGGTCTCGCCATGGAGGCGAGATCAATGAAAACGTTAGTCGGAAGTTGGTTCCTGTTGATCCTGGTCGGCACGTTGCACGCAGAAGTACCGAAGCCGGAAGCGAAGATCCAGGTCTTCGTATACAACTACGCCGGGGTAGCTCCCAAAACGCTGGCGCGCGCCGAGCGTGAGGCGGCTCGAATCTACACCCGCACCGGCATCGAGACGGAGTGGCTGGAGTGCCCCCTCACGCCGGGCGAGGCGGCGCAGTACCTGGCATGCCAGCTCCCTGTGTCACCTTTACGTGTGGCCATACGCGTCCTTTCACGGAGCATGTCTGAGCGGCTGGGGCTATCTCAGCAGACATTCGGCTCCGCCCTGCTTTCGGAGGATGGCGGATTCGGAACGATCGCCCAGGTTTGCGCGCACTGCTCGGAGGAACTGGCCAAAGGAAGCGAATCGATGTACGCAGCGATGCTTGGCCTTGTGATGGCGCACGAAATGGGTCACCTGCTGCTGGGTGCGGGCAGTCACAGCGCTAGCGGTCTGATGCACGTTCCCTGGCAAAAGAAAGCGCTGGAAAGCGTCGCGCAGGGAACGCTCGTGTTCACTCCACGCGAAGGTGAAAGGATGCGCCAGCAAGTGTTCGCCCGCCTGCGCGGGCAAGAGCCGATGCAGGCATCGAGGAACTAACGGCCAGATCTTCGCTCTCACGCCATCTGCAAAGAGAGCTTGAATAGCCGAATTGCCTCATGTTTCAGTCGTGTTGAAGGCCCAGAGCAGGCATCAGTCTGGCCTTCAGGACTCAAAACCCGGCGCCCTTCGTGGAGGATGACCGCCTTCCACTGGTATCGACTGGTGTGGAATTGGTGTGACTCTAAGTGGGGAGGATGGGGAAGCATGCGGAAACTTCGGGGAAGTCCGCTCCGAAGGAACGGCGAAGAAAGGCGTTTTGCAGGCGTTTGTCCGGACTCGTTTTGGCTGCAAATTATTAACAGGAAAAGAGTTAAAATGTCTGCTCCGGCAGGACTCGGGCTAACAACCCTTCGGTTAATAGGCGCGCGGGCTCTTGCGCTCGCCAAGCTTATACGAGCACTTCTGCGGCGGAGTCCATTAGGCGAGACTGTGACCGTACTGAGTCCCCGAAGCTCAACCCGGCTCAGTTCAGGTCGTGTGCAGTTGATGTCTGCACGGACACCCGTGCAGACATCAACTGCTACTGGAGCATGAACTCAGAATGATGCACTGACAGAGGGGCCGGGCCAGTCGGTAGCGGAGGTCCGTCCCTCGGCGGCAATGGGGCTGCCAATAGGTGGCTACGTGTACTGCCTTTGAATGCGATTGTGCGACTGCTGGCTGCCCCGGCCCCGGCTCGTGCACCTCAATCCCGACGTGCGCTTCGCGCAACACATCCGAGGTAGGAGCCGGGTGCGTCTTTTGGCGCTCGTACGGATCTGTGCGGGGGGGCGGTCAGCGATGATCGTCCCTACCGCGACCCGGTTTGCAACCACGTTCTGCCAGCCGGGCGGGGTTGCATGCGCCTCTCAGGTCGAAAGCCATCAGGCAGAGTGGTGCGACTGCGCCTGCTAGCGCTCGGCCGTCGGTTGCATCGCGGCCGGTCCGGCGGCGATGACCGGCAGGCCGGATCCGCGGTGGGGCTCACGCGCTGCCAAGCCTGCGTGGATCAGCTTTATGTCCTCATCGGTAAACCTGAGTTGTCCGATCCTCATGAGCCCATATTCGGGAGAACCCCAGTGCGGCTTCATGATCCCGCTAGCTGAGTGCATGTCGTAGCCCTCCAGAATATGTGTGGTCTCATGAACAATAACGTAGGCCAACATGTACAGCCGCAGTTCCCGACTCTCTGCAAGGTTGGCGATCCGATCGTAAAACACATGAATGTGCACTCCCTCGAATTCGCGAGCATAGGCCAGGGCACCCGGAAGCAAATGCTTGGGTGTGTTCGTCGACAGCTCGACCACGATCACTCGATCGCGCTGCCCCTCGCAAGAACGCTGGCCGCTGAGCACCTCCAGTTTCACGCCCGCCGGCTGGAACAACTTGGAGGCGATCATCCGGGCCTGGGGCGTCTCCGGCAGTAGCCCACCGCTCTCTTCGAAGCAAACTACAACCCTCCGTTCACCCGGCCTGTCAGCCGCCCAGGCCAGGCTGCCCAGCATCGCCGCCATCGTCATTATCGCCGCCGCTTTCATTGGTCTCGCCTCCATAGCGAGACCAAGAATGCGCTATGGCGGGGTGGCTCTCAATGGACGGCGGCTGAAACGCAAATGGAATGGCGGTGGCGCGATGCGGGCTGATCTGTCCCGGCAAGTAACTGATTCCAAATCAGTTACTTGCGTGGGTGGCGCGCTTGGAATCAAATCAGCGGGTGTTATACTCGACTGGAAGTCAAGGTACTCAAGTGGAACCCTCAGCAGCGGCTGCAGATTCATTCCGATTCGGCTTGTTCGAGGCCGACCTCGCGACAGGTGAGTTGCGCAAGCGAGGGCGGAAGGTGGCGCTGCAGGAGCAGCCGTTTCAGGTGTTGGCGTTGCTGTTGCGGCATGCGGGCGAGGTGGTCGCGCGAGAGGAACTGCAGCGCGCGCTTTGGCCGGCTGATACCTTCGTCGAGTTCGAGCAGGGGCTCAACACGGCCATCAAGAGGTTGCGCCTGGCGCTGGGGGATGCGGCCGACAGCCCGCGCTTTGTCGAGACCCTGCCGCGGAAGGGATACCGGTTCATCGCTCCAGTCAGCGTGCCGGAGCCCCCAGCGTCGGAGGCGCCCGCGGCAGTCGCAGCGCAGGAATCGGTGCCTTCGCACGCGCGGCTCTGGTGGTGCGTGGGCGGTCTGATCGCAGCCGTCCTGGTGACCGGGTTATGGCCTGTGCCGGCGCCCAGGACGCGAGTGACGCAATTGACCCACGGGGGCAATCTGATTATGCCGTGGCTGGCCGTGCACGGCGGGAGGATTCTGTATACCGCGACGGCAGACGCGCCGGATCAGACTGCGGGCAGGAGTTGGACCGAGTTCTTGTCCATCTCCACGGAGGGCGGCGAGCCAAGGCGCGAAAGAATGCCGTTCCTCCTCCCGAAGTACGTCGCTCAGCTGCTCCAGGCAGATTCCCGGCAAGGCGCGATCTTGGTTGTCACGTATGTAGCGGGTGAGACCCGGGGAGAAATGTGGCTGGCGGGGTTCGACGGGAGCAAGCCGCGCCAGATCGGCGAATACCTTCCGGGCAACACCTATTCCGTCTCCCCCGACCTCAGAACGCTGCTGAGATCCAGCAAAGAGGGCTTGTTCGCCCGTCCGGTCGATGGGGGGCCGGAGAGGCTGGTCGCCCGAATCGATTGGAGGACGCCTTCACTCACGTTCTGGCATCCATCCGGCGAGCGAATCGGATTCCTGCCGCTCAAGGACGGTCCAACGAAGCTCTGGGAGGTGAAGAGCGACGGAACCGGCATGCGGCCCCTGCTGCCGGAGTTTCCTGGAGAGCAATACTCTGCCTTCTGGTCGCCTGACGGGGAGAGGCTGTACTTCGTCTCCCGTGGGGAGATTTACGTGCGGGGGAGCCGGCGCTGGCTGGGCTGGATGAGGCGGCCGGAGCCGCAGCGCTTGACGGTCGGGTCGGCCGGCTACCACATCCCCACCGAGGATCCAACGGATCCGCGCGTGATCTACTCGAACGGAGAGGTGGTCCGCGGGGAGCTGATGAAGCTCAACCGGAGGACGGATCATTTCGAGCCCTACCTGGACCGGCTTTCGGCCGAATGCCTGGACTACTCGCCCGACGGAGAGTGGATCGCCTATGTGAGCTATCCCGGACGGGAGTTGTGGAAATGCCGGCGCGATGGCAGCGACAAGGTCCTACTGGAAGACGGCCTGCTGACGTATATGCCCCGCTGGTCTCCGGACGGCAAACGCCTGGCGTTCGCGGCACACCGGAAGGGAGTATCGGGGGAACTTCCCCGGATCTATACCATCGACCCGAACGGCGGCAAGTCCGAACTTGTCAAGGGCGTGAACGGCCCCGGCTTCACTCCGGAATGGTCGCCCGACGGAACGAAGCTAGTCTTCGCCTCCCTAAATCTCGAAAACGTTCCGAAACAGGGTCAACACGTCTCGATCGTGGACCTGGAGACTGGCCAGGTGCAGGTAGTGCCCGGCTCGGAGGGCTTGATTTCACCGCGCTGGTCCCCCGACGGGAAACATCTCGTGGCGCTCACACTCGATGGGCGCCAGCCGGTCATCTACGATTTCGAGACCGGGCGCTGGACGATCGTCGATGCGAAGGTCTTTGGGTTCCCGAAGTGGTCGAAGGACAGCCGGTACGTGTACGGGATCATGGGTAATCCGCCCATGCTGGCCCGCATCGAGATAACTACGCGCAAGGTGGAGGAGATCCGCACCATCAACGAGTTCCGTTTGACCGGAAGCCTCGACGCCGGTGTCTCCTGGACTCCGGATGGGGAGGCCGTCGTCTTGGCGGACCACTCGACGAGCGAGATCTACCGCATCGAGGTGGAGCGATAGGCGCGCCGGCGATGTAGTTTGCCGCGCAGATGTTCACGCGATGCCGTCGTGCGCGGGACTTTGACCCAGACCGGCGTTCCTAGGCAATCGGTTGGCGCATTCCCAGTCCATTGGCGCTACCCCGGCGATGCAGACCTTTCGCGCCCAATAGCTGGGAGTCGTGCAGGCCGCAAAACGGTGCCCGACTGGTGTGGAATTGGTGTGACTCTAGATAGCAAGGATGGGGAAACATGCGGGAACTTGGGGAAAGTCCGCGCCGGAGGAACGGCGAAGAAAGGTGTCGTTCGGGCGTTGTTTCGAGCGGTCTGTTTGATGTAAGTGATTGCATATAAAGTAGTTCAAAATGCCCCGCACTGCACTCGAACCCATACTGACGCTGACTCAACTCCGGTAGGAGTGCCTCATTGGTTTGACCATTTGTGGGGCAAGGAAGTCTATCTGAGGCGCTCGACCCTTTCAGTTTGGGTTTGGTTCAGTTGATGTCTGCACGGACACCCGTGCAGGTAACAACCGCTGCTTGAGCAGAAACTCAGATCGTGTTCGTGATCAGCTTGAACGAAGGCTGAATTACCGACCCGGCTTCCTAGCGGCGGCATTCATGCATGAATGTTGCATTGCCCATGCTTCTTCGGTGGGTGAGCCTTTCGAATGTCTCGAAGCAGGTCAGTTCATCCTCTAAGCTTCGATCTGGGTGCCTGGGGCGGCTTCCAGTCTATCCGCCGATGGAGTCCATTCCCGCTTTCCGAAGTTGTCACTCATCCCTCCGGGGTCAGCAGGCGACGCTTACAGGACGACAAGACGCCGAAGAGAACGGACTCGTCAGCGGAAGCACCCTTCGCACGCTGAAAGTGCGGCCGATGAAGCGAAGGAATTCCGGGACGGATTCCAACGGCCGTTCGCCTTGGTCTTAGTCCGGCAGGGACGGCGGCGACGTCGTCTCGACCGGGGCCGGCGCCGTGGACTTCCTGATCACCAGCCGGCCAGGGATTGGGATTGGCTCGCCCTCCGAATCCGGATTCCGGACTAACTCGGCCAGGCTCTCGAAAGCCTTGCGGCCGATCTCCTCGCTGGAGACGCGGATGGTGGTCAAAGGCGGCCGCGCCAGACGGGCGATCAGCAGGTCGTCGTGGCCGACCACGGACATTTGGCTGGGTACGTCAATTCCCATCTGTTCCAGGGCGCTGATCGCTCCCAGGGCGATCAGGTCGTTGCCGCAGAGAATGGCCGACGCGGAGGGCTGCTGGCAAATCAGTGAGCGGACCGCCGCCCATCCGCCGTCGGTCCTGTAGTTGCACTCCAGACGGCAGCTGAGGTGCAGCCCGCGGCCGGCCACAGCGGCTTCCAGTTGGTTCCGTATGATTTCCGCCGAGGGGACATCGCGCGGTCCGCCAATGAAGGCAATCTCGCGGTGGCCCAGGCTGGCTAAGTGGTCCAGGGCCTGGCCCAGGCCCGCGGATGAGTCGATGAGCATTGGGCGCACTCCCGGGCGTGGGGCAGAGATCCCCAAACGCACAACGGGAATCCGCCGTTCCCGCAGGGCCGTCACCAGGCGCTCGTCGAACTTCGAGGTCAGGATCGTGACGCCCTGGACCTTGTTCTCGATCATCTTGCGGGTGGCGATCTCCGCCAACTGGGTATCGTACTCCGTGCTCGCCAGCAGCAGGTCGCATCCCTCCCGGCGCACCGCCGCCTGGAAAGCGCGAATTGCATCCGCGAAAAACGGGTTGGCGATTTCCGACAGAATCAGACCATACAAGCGGCTGCTTTCCTGCGCCAGCCTGCGAGCGTTCAGATTGGCGTGGAAGTCCAGCCGCTCGACGGCCTCCAACACCTTGCGCCGCGTGGCCTCCGCCACCGGGCGGTGCGGCGTGTTGTTCAGAATGTGGGAAACGGTGGTGACCGACACCCCCGCATCTCGGGCCACGTCGCGAATTGTGACCGGGCCTGGCAAGTGCGCCTCCTTGCACTCTAAGATTGACAATCTGGATCACCCTAATGTAGCATGCAACCGTTTGCGCAAAACGGTTGCACTCGACATGCGAAAGACCTTCTTGAGGAAATTCGGCTCCGGAGGCGGGGCGTGAAGCGGCTGGATCTGCTGGCTGTTTCGGACATGTGCGTCGATCTGCTGCTGAGCGGTAACGTCCGGCCCCGGTTCGGGCAAGTGGAGCAGTTGATCGGTGCCTATCATCTCGAATTGGGCGGATCGGCCAACATCTTCGCTGCCCAGATGGCGAAGCTGGGAGCCCAGGCCGGAGTTATCGGCGCGCTCGGCGCCGACCCGCTGGGGACCTTCGCGCTGGGCCGTCTACAGTCGCTCGGACTGGACACCGGCAGGGTCTGGGTCGATGCCCGGCTGCAGACCGGATTGGGCGTCGCTTTGATCGAAGGGAACGACCGCGCCATTCTCACCTTCCCGGGCAGCCTCTCGGCGGTCGGCCCCGATCGTCTCCCCGATCTAGCCTCCGAACCGTGCCGGCATTGGCATATTGCCAGCTACTTCCTTTTGGACCGTTTGCGCTCCGTCTGGCGGGCCTGGCTTGCCGCCTGTCGGCGCGCCGGGATCACCACCTCGCTGGACCCCAATTGGGATCCGGAGAACCGGTGGCGAGGCGTCCGGGAGTTGCTGCCGGAAGTGGACGTCTTTCTGCCGAACCGGGCCGAGATCCTCGCCATCGCCGGGGGAACCGACCCTCGCATGGCCGCCCTGGAGTTGAGCGCCGCGGGGCCGCTCGTGGTGGTGAAGTGCGGAGCGGACGGCGTGCTGGCGGCCTGGCGCGGCCAGGTTTGGGAGGCGCCGCCTCTCCCGCTGCAAAGCCCGGTGGTGGATGCGGTCGGCGCGGGCGACAACTTCGACGCCGGTTTCCTGTGCGGCCGGCTTTCCGGCTGGAGCGTGCCCAACGCCATTGCCCTGGGGCAGCGCTGCGCAGTGGCCAGCCTTGCCTCGAGCGGCGGATTCGCCGGGCAGCTTGAGGAGCCGTCATTCCGGCCGGCGGGTGTCTGCTGGAAAACACCATGACGAAACTACTGCACGACATCCTGCGGGAGCCCGCGGAACTGGCCGGGATTCTCTCCCGTTTCTCGGAATCCCGCTGGGAGGGGATCCTGGCCGCCGCCGGGTTGGTGCGCTCCGCCTCCCTGATCTACGTGGTGGGAATCGGCAGCAGCTGGAATGCCGGTTGGGCCGTGACCGCCTTGCTCCAGAAGTACGGCTTTGCCGCGCATCCCGCGGACGCTTCGGAGCTGCTGCACTTCGGCACCCTGGCCGCCGGAGCGGTTGCCATCGTTCTCTCCCGCAGCGGAAGAAGCGTCGAAATTGTTCGTTTGGCGTCGCGATTCGCGGAAGCCGGTGTGCCTGTAGTCGCCATCACCAACACCGCGGACACGCCCCTGACCCGCGCTGCCCGCGTAGTCCTTCAAATGGGTGCGCGCTTCGACCACCTGGTTTCGGTGACGATGTACTCCGGGTTGGCGTTGACGGGCGGTCTGGTGGCTTCGGCAGCCGCGCGGGCCGACCTCGACGGCTTGGCCCTGGAACTCCAGGACGGACTCGCCAGGGCGGAAGCGGAGTTGGAGGGATGGCGGAAGCAGCTCGCCGAATCCGTCTGGCTCGATCCCACAGCCGCGACCTACTTCCTGGCGCGCGGCGGCACCCTCGCGAGCGCCTGCGAGGCGCGGTTGCTCTGGGAAGAAGCCGCTAAGAGACCCGCCTGCGCCATCGGCACCGGGACTTTCCGCCACGGCACCCAGGAGATGGTCTTTCCGGGAACGCGGATCGGTATGTGGATCGATCCGCTGCGCTTGCGGTGCGAGGACCTCATGCTGGCCGGGAATCTGGCCGGCGCCGGCGCGCAAGTTCTTTTGATCGGCCGGGATCTCCCCGCCCACGCGGCCCATCTGGCGTTTGAAGTGCCCAGGCTGCCGGCGGACTGGGAGTTCCTGACCGGCACCATTCCGGCTCAGTTGGCCGCCGAACGCCTCGCGGCTCTTGGCGGCGTCGATTGCGACGCGTTCCGGCTGTGTCCCTATATCATCGACTCCGAAGGGGGCCTCGCGCCCGGCAAAACCGAAGCGGGAGGATTTTAGCGGGATCTTCCGGTCAATCGAGGGAGACTTTATGCGAAGGTTACCAGCTGGCCTGGTGTTGGCATCCTGTGCTTCGGTTGCGGATTGGAAAGCGCAGCCGGACATCCCATCTCGCCTCTATTGCCGCGCCGCGGCCGTGCTGAACGGCGAGACCCACCTCCTGGGCGGATGTCACACCGGGGCTTGGCGGAACCCGTCCGCCTCCGGCCAGGCTTACGATTCGGTGCGCGGCAGGTGGGAGCGGAAAGCTCAGCTTCCTGCTGCCGTGGCCTGGAGCCTGTCGGCGCTTTGGAACGGCAATATCTCCCTCCGCGGGAATGTCCGCTGCCAGGCCGGGCCGGGCATCGAGTCTGCCAGCGAAACTCGGGTCTGCGGGCCCCTGTCGGATCGGCCGCGCCAAGTGCACGGCCTAACGCAAAGTCTGGGCACTCCAGCACTGCCCACCTGGACTCTTGATACGAAAAAGGCCAAATAGCGATATGTCTATGCGTAAATCGGTGGCTGTACTCTTGTGGGCGGCGTCGTTGGTGCGCGCTGCCCCTGTGCCGGCGGACCGCTGGCTGGAAATCGACCTGTACTGGTTCGATCGCGACCACATCTCGGAATCGGTGCATGTCTTCTGGCAGCGCTACGCCCCGCTGTACGAAGGCGTGACCGGCTGGAAGGGCGTGATCATGAGTGTGGGGCTTTCGGCCGGCTACATCCTCGACTGGCACGGCAACCTCGACGAGCCCGTCAGCCTGCCCCAAAACATGCACCCCTGGCCCATGCTGCGCTGTGACCGCCAACTCACCGGGACCACCGAAGAGCGCATCCGCCAGTGGAAGCAGCAGCGCCTGGCTACGGCCGACAAGTCCCGCTGGGCGTCCTACCAGGCCTGGAGTTATCGCGACCTGCGCGCCCTCACCGATGAGTTGCGCGCGGTCGCCCGGCGCGAACACGGCGTACCGGACTTTAAGGTCGGCTCCTACGTGACAGGCTGGGACCGCCACTATGACTGCGACCCCATCGAGTTCTCGGTCCGCCACCCCGGTTCCTACTTCAACGTGCGGGTGAATGGGCGGGTCTTCAATCATCTGGCCGTCTTGGAGCGCGATTCCAAGGCCTACGGCTCCTACCCCGCCGGCATTCCCGCCGGCACGCCGCTGGTGGAGTTCTTCGGCCGGCAGTGGGGCAGCCTCTCCCAAGCCGCCGGCCTGGACGCGATCCTCATGAAGGACTCCTTCTTCCAGCCGGAGGCCTATCAAAAGGCCGGACCGTACGGCTGGACGGCGCCAGCCGAACCCGCCAAGGTGGAGCAGTGGCACCGCGCCACGGCAATGCTGGTGCGCACCACCAAGCAGTCCAACCCGCGGGCGCTGGTCATCGGGCAATCCACCGCGGCGAGTTCAGTGGCGGACTGGCGTGTGGAATGCCTGGATTTGGAGCGCCTGGCCAAGGAAGGCTTCATGGACGCCTATCTGGACCAGACCTGGTCCGGCGCCTACGCCGAGGTGGGCGTGCGGCACGTGCGCTTCTGGAATGTTCCCTGGCTCGGTTGGACCCACGGCCTCACCAACGTGCTGTTGCACGCCGCCATGCTGGCCGACACCAAGGTGCGCCACTACGTACTGACCGAGACCTTCGATGCGTGGGAGGACTTTGACATCCTGCACAATTCCCCGCAGCGGTTGAAGTGGGGCATCTGGGCCTATCTGCACGCCGGCGTGAAAACGCCGCGGGGCTTGCGGCTGCCCGCCGGATCGTATTTTTCCTGGGCCAACCGGGGGAGTTCGCTGATTCCGGCCGCCGACGTGGCCTGGCTCGCGCAGGAAACCAACGAGGCCACGCTCGACGCCCGCCGGACCACCGGCATTCCGGGAGCCACCCTGGTGTATACGCGCCCCTCGTTGTCTGGCCCAGCGACTCGCCGCAGACGGGGATGCCTGCCGCGCGGGCGCGGCGCTACGGCTACTACATCGTCTCCAGCACCCCCAGAAACAACGCGGCAGTCTTCGAGCCGACGGGCAAGATCACGGCGCAGGTGCTGCCCCCGGCGAGTGTGTTGGTGCAGGAGCTCGACCTGAGCTACGCGATTCTGCCGTGGAGCGAGCCGCTGCGCAACGGCGAGGCCATGCAGGAAAGATATGGCGGCAAAGTCGGGTTCCGCTACTACGAGGACGAGGACCACGGCATCTTCTGGTCCAATGACCCGCACAAGAGCATCGGCGCCATGGTGCGCGAGATGGGCTTGGCCGAAGCGGGACCGGAGTTGGAGCGGATCAAGAAACTGTACCGCGCGACGGGCGTGCCGGCGTATCAGTGAGGGGGCAGCGGAAGGACCTCACAAGCCGGGGCTGACCAGCCCGCCCCCACAACGCAGCGGAACAAGGAGAGGCGGAAGCAGAAGTTGGGAGTGGGGACGTCCCCCCATTGCCTTAAGGACGGCTAACAGGAGATCACGGCTAGTTTTGAAGTGCTCGTCAGTCATGAGCGAACTAATAGAAGGTCTGTACGATCAGTTGGTGACGCGTGGGGTTCGGCGACTGATGGAGCGCCGGGCAGGCGAGGGCCTAAAGGCGACACTCACTACGTTAGAGGAGAATGACTGTCCTGAGTATCTTGCGCGGCACCTGATCCGGCAGATCCAAGGAGCGCTGCGCGCTCTACCAGCAGAAGCACGGAGAGAGCGGCAACTGGAGCTGGCCAACGCAGTGCTAGAGTTTGTCCGGAACCAGAATCGCGACGGGGTGGAGTCTGACGCGGTGGATCCAGCCGGTGAGATCTTGCGTGCGGTGTACCGCGGCGCGACACCACCCGTACCACCAACGACACCCCTCGGGTCGAATAGCCTGATGATGAACGCGCTTGACGAACCGCGGCTGGGCTTTGAACTCGAGAGGGAGTTGGCAACAGCCGACAGCGTTTTGATGTTGGTGAGCTTCATCAAGTGGCGTGGCTGGCAGAGGTTGAAGAGCGCGTTTCACGAGTTGGCCGCGCGGCGGGCGCCGGTGCGGATTCTCACGACGACTTACATTGGTGCTACCGACTTGAAGGCGATACAAGAACTGGCCCGCCTGCCGAATGTGGAGTTACGGATTTCGCTCGATGGCCGGCGGCGGCGCTTACACGCGAAAGCCTGGCTTTTCCAGCGGGACAACGGATACAGCAGCGTGTACGTGGGTTCGGCGAACCTTTCCGGGCCTGCGCTCGAGGATGGGATCGAGTGGACGGTCAAGCTGAGCGAGGCGGAAGCACCGCAAATAGTGGAGCGCTTCCGCGGGGCGTTCGACACGCATTGGTGCGAAGAGGAATTCGAGGAGTTTCGGCCGGACGATACCCAGCAATGCGCGCGCGTCAAGGCTGCGCTCGAATTCTCAGGGCGGGCGCCTGGGCAGGATGACAGTGTAGTCCCGGTCTTCTTCGATTTGCGCCCGCACCCGTACCAGCAAGCAACGCTGGACCGATTAGAGTCCGAACGGGTCGACCGCGGCTTCTTTCGCAATCTGGTGGTGGCGCCGGCCGGAACGGGCAAGACCCTGGTCGCAGCTTTTGATTATCAGCGGCAGGGCTTCATTGGAGGAAGGCCGAGATTACTATTCTTGGCGCATCGCGAGGAGCTCTTGCGACAGGCTCGGGAGCGTTTCCGACACGTTTTACGAGACGAGTCGTTTGGAGAAGTGCTCGCCGGCGGGATGGAGCCCGCGAGCTTTGACCATCTTTTTGCCACTGTGCAGAGCTTCCACTCCCGCTCATTGTTGGCGACCATGGGCGCGGAACACTGGGCCTACGTCGTGTTGGATGAGGCTCACCACGTGCCGGCGGAGAGCTATCGGGACATGATCGCCGCGCTTCGACCGCGCGTCTTGCTTGGTCTGACGGCGACACCGGAGCGCATGGACGGCGAGAGCATCCTACCGTGGTTTGACCATCGGATTGCCGACGAGATGCGGTTGTGGCACGCCATAGAGAGACAGTACTTGGTGCCCTTCGATTTCTACGGCGTGCATGATGGCACCGACCTGTCGACGCTCACTTGGACGCGCGGGTCGTATGCCAACGGAGAACTGGAGGCGCAGTACCTGGGAAACACGCGCCGGGCGAACCTGGTGGCGAGCCAATTCTGTGAGATCTACGGTGAATGGCGCCAGGCGAGGGCCCTCGGGTTCTGCGTGAGCATTGCGCATGCGCGCTTCATGGCGCAGGTGTTTGAATCCGCTGGTATTCCGGCGGCGCCACTAACGAGCGAATCTCCCGTTGAAGAGCGAAAACGGGCAAGCTCGAGACTGCGGCACCGCGAGGTCAATGTACTGTTCACCGTCGACCTATTCAATGAAGGCGTGGACATCCCCGAAGTCGACTGTGTCATGTTCCTCCGGCCGACCGAGAGTTCTACAGTGTTCCTGCAGCAATTAGGGCGCGGGCTGCGCCTCGACACCGGCAAGACGAGTTGTCTGGTATTGGACTTCATTGGCAATCAGCGACGCGAGTTCCGTTTCGACCAACGTTTCACCGCCCTGTTTGGTGGCACGCGGCAGCAAGTGACACGAGAGCTTGAGACAGGGATTACGCGGTTGCCGGGGAATTGCTATTTCCGGCTTGACAAGGAGTCCAGGAAGATTGTTCTCGAGAATCTGAAGGCGCAACTCCAGTCAAACCGCGCGAGGATGATTGCGGAGTTGAGAAGCCTCGCCCTACACCTCTCTCGGCGGCCAACATTGAGCGAGTATCTGGCTGAGACCCAGTATGATCTGGCGGATCTGTACAAGTCTTCCATCGGAGGCTGGCAGATCCTGCTAGAAGGTGCGGAACTGCTCAGCGAGCCGCTGACGCCCGAGGGTCGGACCCTGGCAACTCAGTTCCATCATCTCTTGCACATTGATTCAGTCAGGCGGCTGAGGTTGCAGCTAAGTCTGCTGGCCAATGCGGGAGGTTCATTGGATGCGTTGCCCGTGATGGAGCGCCGGATGGTGGAGATGCTCACCTTCCGACTACTGCAGCGGGAGGCGCGGCAGCCGGACTGCCGGTGGAGCCAATGCCTGGAGCAGTTACGACAAATGGGGAGCGCGCGACTAGAGTTACAAGAGTTGAGCGAGGCGTTGCTGGATCGCGTCCGACTCCACACGGACGAACGTACACTGCTCGAAGACTGTCCGCTGTTCCTTCACCGCCAGTACATGCGGGACGAGATTCTGGTGGCGCTCGGTATGCCGGAACAGGTCGGTTCGCGTCGCATGCAGGCCGGCCGGTTCTGGATCGAGGAACTCCGCACTGAACTCTTCTTTGTAACGTTGGATAAGTCGGACAAGACCTTTTCTCCCTCGACGCGCTACGAAGACTTTGCGGTGAGTCCGAGCCGCTTCCACTGGCAATCGCAGAGTACGACGAGTGAGGAGTCCCCTACCGGGCAGCGCTATCTTCACCAAGACCGGAATGGCGCAAGATTCTTGCTCTTCGTCCGGCCCAAGCGTGGGACGGCGTTTGTGTTTCTTGGGCCTCTGCATTATGTCTCCCACACGGGTAGTCGGCCGATGAGCATCTATTGGGACCTAGAGCATCCGATGCCGGCGTGGTTCTTTGATGTCTGCGCTTCACTCCGGGCCGCTTAGCCAGTGCTGCCAGCGGGCCAGCGGGGACGTCCTGGCGCCTCCCTTCGCGTAAGTCATTGCAAACAAGTAAGCTACTTGCCTCAGCACGCTCGCGTCCAGCAATGACGCCCATTGTTCGGGTTGCATCTCAAGGTGCGACAAGTTCCTGTAACGCATTGATTCAATGCTCTTTATATGCATTTCGCCCAGGCTTCGAGAAGCCTATCTGCGTAATCGCGTATACGTTCGTGGGCGCATGAATGCCGCGAGACACACGGTTCCTCGCGTGCACCTTGGCAGCGAAGAGCAACCTCACCCCAAGTTGGCTAAGGACGCAGTTCCCGAGCCAGCAAAGTGCTCCCTCTTCTTATCTCGGCGCCCGGTCTGATTCTAGATAAACGTATGAGACTGTTTCGATGCGCAAAGGCAAGTTGGACGCGCGGCGCATCCCGAAGAGCACCTTGCTCGGTCCCTGTTTGCAGTTGCATCGCCGGCGCTCGTCAAAACAGCTGGGTGGTCGAATTCCCGGACGTGGGATTGAGATATTGGGTATTCCCGGCCTCATGGCCCATCGGCGAACACCTCGTGTCGATTTCTGGCTGTGTGGACGCGCAGAGTGTCAGGGTGCTCGCCGTTGACGGAGCGAGAGGCGCACTGAGGTTCATGTGTATGTGACCGGGTGGCTTGATGTCGCCGAGGCACCCGGCTTCATGCCCGAGTAGCAGTTGATATCTGCACGGGTGTCCGTGCAGACATCAACTGCACACGACCTGAACTGAGTCGGGTTGAGCTTCGGGGACTCAGTGCGGTGCCAGTCTCGCCTAACAGACGCCGCCGCAAAAGTGCTCGTGCGCTCTTGGCGAGCGCAAGGAACGGCGCGCCTGCTACCCGAAAGGTCCTAGGTTCGAGTCCTAGCTGAGGAGCTATTCTTAGCATCTCTATTCTCGATGGCTTACACTCATTATCCAGCTTCAAACGCCACCAGGACTGCGCCATTCTTCGCCGTTCCGCCGACGCGGACTTTCCCCAGTTTCCGCATCTTTCCCCATCCTTCCCATTTAGATTCACACCAATTCCACACCAGTCAAAGCAACCGAGCTAGAGGCCGGGATTTGGATTTCGCGCACTGAAGGGCAAGAACCGGGTCGGATCCGTGTCGGGCAAACTGAGTTGCTTCCACCGCCGCGCGGCCGGATTCCTGCCGACAATCCCCGGCGGGGGGCTTGACGGAGAGCACGAGGGCTAGCAGGGATTCCGCCAGAGCCGATCAGGGCCCGAGTTAGCCGACGACATCCACTTAGCCGACAACGGCCCCGGTCTGCGACGTATCGTAGCCAGCGAGAACGTCCAACTTACGCCGTAGCGTCTCGCGTTGGAGCACGTCCAGAAGTGCTTTTACAGCGGGAAGATCGGTAGTGCCCTTGCGCATCACCAGATCGTAACGCTCACTGCGCAGCGGGGCGAACTCCAGACCAAACGCCCGTGCCGCCGAACGGGTTGCCAGACACGCGTCAGCACTTCCGATGGCAACACCGTAGGCCGCCGCCAGATGCCCGAAGGCTACGCGTTCGTAGCCCTTGATTCTGGTCGAGTCCAGACAGGCCTGCTTCAGCAATTGATCCAACAACGCGCGGCTGCCCGAGCCCGATTCTCTGTTGACGAAGCGGATGCTGCGTTTACAGAGGTCATCGATCTTGCGTATCTCCTTAGGATTGCCCGGCGCGGTCACCAGCCCCTCTTCCCACCGCGCAAACGTCACGACGCTCATGTCTTCCCCTGGAAACTCCTGGCGGATATAGGGCATGTTGAATTCGCCGGTCTTCGGGTCCTCGAGATGGGATCCCGCGATGTGCACCTTGCCCGCCTTGAGCCACGCGAGCGCCAACTTACTCGACGCTGGAGCGCAGACAATTTCGATGCCGCTGATCTTTTCGACCACGTGCGAGAGGAGGCTGGCCGCCGGATCGCACCCCGCGAGCACCAACCGCTTCTGTGCGGCTTCCTCCTTTGAAGACACCACGAGGTCGGCACGACTGCTTGATCGTCCTAACCGCTGAATGATGCCGTCCGCCTCGGGCATGTAGCAGGGCGAGGCGCTCACAGGCACGCTGACCCAACGCGAGCCGACCTGGCAGATTCGCACGGGTTGGCCCTCCAACGCGAGTGAACTGCTGAGGACTTCGGCTGAGAGTGACTCCGGTGCCGCTTGAGTGCCACTTTGCAGCGTGAACAATTCGTCGACAGTCACTTCCAATTCGCGCGCCAGATGTAAGGCGACTTCGGTGTTCGGGACGTAAGTGCCCGCTTCGATGGCGTAGATGGTCGGCCGGCTCACGTTTACGCGCCGGGCGAGGTCGGAAGCGCCGAGCCCCCGGCTCTTGCGGAGTTCAGCCAGCCGATTTTCAACCAGTGGCTTCCTGGCCATCACTTCGTCACCTGAACGATCTCGAGCTTGATCAGCATGCGGACTGAGCGCGCACCAGGCTTGTCTTTTGGCACGATGATCCGGAATGGTCCTGCTTCTGCAGACAGTGGTTTGTCATTGGCGCTGTCCGCCAAGAGGACCTCGTCATCGATGAAATCAGGGTCGAGTTCAGCAAGTGAAAACACTACGCGGTAACCGTCTCGTGCTTCGCCGAGGACAAAGCCTGCCAGCGCCTTCCCCTGCAACTCCTTGCCCTGTGGAACGCCCGCTCGTTCGAGCACATCATGGAGCCAGACGCCCTGGTAGGCGCTCTCTTTCCCGTGGCTGGCAAGCTTGGCGGTCGCGCGGGGCATTTTGGACAGGTCGTCGGCGGTCAATTTCAGGACATGTTGAACGGCGCCCGTCACTTGCAGCGACGGGGAAGCGTCTTGCGCCACCGCTAAGGCTGCAGAGAGCAGCCCAATGAGCATTAAGCGCTGCGTGGACATGACTGCCTCACATTCTAGTTACCGAGTCTGCGAGCGGTTTACTTCCCGCCAGCCTTTCAGAAGTGGACTTTGGCCACGAATTCGAAATCACGTGGGTTCCCGGCGCTGGTGATCGAGCCGAAGGCCGCACTACCGAAACTACCGTTAGGATCGTTGAGCGGGGGAGTATTCGAGATGTTGAATACCTCGGCGCGAAACTCCGCCTCGATCCGTTCCGTGATTCTAAATGTCTTACCAAGCATCAGGTCCGCATTCTGCAGGCCGGGCCCGCGTACCGGGTTGCGTGAGCTCGATCCGATCACGAATTGTGGCGCGAGCGAGAACGCGGCCGTATTGAAATACTTGGCGACTGTCCGTCCCGCAATGTTGTTTGGGTCGCCAATCCGATTAGGCCGTTGGACCGCGAAGCCCAGACTGGAGTTGTTGTTGGTGGCCTGAGTGGTTGCCACGGCGTCGCCGGCCTGCACACGAATCAGCCCACCGATCTGCCAGCCGGCGAGCTTCCATATCCGCGGGACGTCGTAGACCCAGCCCAACGCAAAGACGCGCGGAATATCGCCGCTGGACACATCCTTCTCTAGGTGCCGGTTGTAGGCGTCCGCGGCGCCGGTGCTGTTGAGAACGGGGCCGGTGAAGATGGTCTGCGAAAATACGCTGGAGGCATCGTCGATCAGCTTGGAGAACGTGTACGCGGCGTTGATCGTCAAGCCGTGGGACAGCCGCTTCTCGATCTTGAGCGCAGCCGCGTCGTAGGTCGAATTGCCGACATTGTCGCGAAAGAGCGCGACCGTGGTGAAGCGCGGGTAGGGCCGCAGCAATTGCTGCTGAGCGATCGTCTGTCCTCCGAGGGACGACGAAGCCGGGATCTGCCCGTAGTACGGATTGGCGACCTTAACCAACAACGCCGCGCTCTTCGACAGGTCTTGCGAAGGCAACTGGTTGATGTTCGCATCCGGGATACCCAGTCGCGTGTTCTTCGAGCCGAGGTAGGCCAGTTCGATGTTCCAATCGTTCCCGATCGTCTTCTGCACGGTGAAGTTCCACTGTTGCGAGTAGCCGGACCCGTTCGAACGGTCCACGCCGAAGACACCTTGTCCCAATCCTGATTTCGGATTCGGCGCACTGACCTGGACGGTTGGCCCGTTGGCCAGCGTGAACGCTGCCGTGGCATTGTCGGGAGACTGCTGCCCGACGGTCCGTACGAACGGGAATTGGGGAATCGTGAACGGTGTGGTGATGCCGGACTGTTCGAAGAAGATCATCCCGTAACCTGAACGGATGACCCAACTGTCAGTTGCGCGAAATGCGAGTCCGGCGCGTGGACCGATGTCGCAGCACTCCAGGCTTCGTGAAGTATGGGGAAATTCGAGTACCTGCGTTCCGAGGTTAAACACGCCGCCCTGATTGTGAACTTCTGTTGAAGGGAAATTGAGCGTGTACCGCGCGCCAATGTTCAGTGTCAACCTGCGGGAGACTTTCCAATCATCACCGGCAAAGAACTCCGCAATGTGTGCACGCGGCTGAATCACCTGCTTTTGAATGTCAATGGAGAACGCGTTTACCTGCCCCAGAAGCAGTGACGCTAAGGCGTTTCCGCTCCCTGCGACCGTCGAACTGTTCGTTCCTGTCGTGGTAAAGCCGAACGAACCTGTAGGATTCGGCGGGTTGAGCACCTCAAGCGCTTCCCTCCGCAGATCCGTGCCGACCTTGAACGTGTGCCGCCCCAACACCATGGTGAATGTGTCGATGTATTCCGTCACCGATGTAGTGAAGTTGGAGTTGGCTGCGGTCGTCGGCCCGATCTGCTGAAGACCGGACAAGGTGAAGATCGGCAGGACTGAAGCGAAAGAGTTGGAGGGCAAGCCCCGGATCGCGATTCCGCCGTTCTGAAGCGATACCTGGTTGAGACCCCGGCGGGAATAGCCGAAACGCAACTGGTTCAACACGCTTGGCGAGATCGACCAGTTGTAGTCGCCTACAATGGCATCGCCGCGCGTAATGGCATGCCCAATCACGCCCGAAGTGAGACTTCCGCTGCCGTCTGGCAGGGGCGTCACCGGTGTGTCGTCGTCGTGAAAGATCGTGTAGCGAGCGAACGCACGGTGCTTCTCGCCAAAATACCGGTCAACACGGAAGTCTGCCTGGTCCTGGTTGTCGGGCTCGGTAGCCGTTCGAACGAAGTTGCTCGCACCGGCAACGTTTGGGAGCGGGTAATGCGCAAGCACCTGGCTCGCGACAGGATCGAAGCGGGCCAAGGGAATCGCGTTGTACGCAAAACGTGTGCGCGGTGAGGTCGAAGGATCGAATATGGTCTGTGTGAAGACGCCTTGTCTTTGAGCGAGCGCCGGGACGATGCTGAAGCGCGTAATGCCGGTGCGCAGCCGAGTGCCCTGCCAGTCCGCGAAGAAAAACGTCTTGTTCGTTTGGATCGGCCCGCCGACGGTGAGTCCGTATTGGTTCCTGCGGAACTCGGGCGTCGGGCCCGGTTGGGCGAACAGGTTTCTGGCGTTTAGGGCTTCGTTGCGGAAGAACTCGAATACAGATCCGTGGAACTGGTTGCTTCCCGATTTGCCGATCACAATGACCGTGCCACCGTTGGATCTCCCGTACTCGGGCGAGTAGGCATTCACATTCAATTTGAACTCGGCCATGCCGTCGATGATCGGGTAGTAGACCACCTGACCTGGCTCGGGTTGCAGCACGCTGATACCGTCGTAAATGTACTCGTTGGTCCTCGGCCGGCTGCCATTGATGCGCGGAAGGAAGTTCCCGTTTGGCAACGCGACACCGGGCGAGAGCGTGACCAGGGGGATGAAATTGCGCCCGTCCAGCGGCAGGCTCACAACCTGTTTGCCATCGACATTTTGACTCACCTCGCCGCTCGCGGTCTGGAGCAGTGATGCTGCGGCGGTCACATCAATGGATTGCGCGGGCTGACCGACTGAAAGATGCACGTCGATCGACGTTCGATCACCCAATCGAAGAGTGACGCCAGATTGGCGGTAGGTTCGAAACCCAGATTGCAATACGGTCAGAACGTACTGGCCCGCAGGCAATCCGAGCAGGTGGTATTCGCCGCGCTCATCCGACGTCGTCTCGTAGCGGGCCATCGTGGCCTTATCCTCGAGTTCAACTTTTGCCTTGAGAACCGAAAGACCAGACTGATCCTTGATCGTGCCCAGGAGTTCCGTGCGGCCGGCCTGTCCGAAGCCTGAGCCCGGAACCAAAACCGCCGCGAAAGCGGAGAGAAGTAGGGTCGCGATTCGTCTTGGCAGGAGGGTGTTGTGTATAGACAACGACGTAATGTTAGCACAACGATCCAGGGTTGCTGGCCTTAGGATGCGGGCCGGAATCGGAGCTTAAGCTGAGGCCCGAGCGTGGTTCGGTGTCGTTCGGCTTGCTGAGCTTATTGACTCCCGCATAGTATAGCTTCGCGTTCCCCGGTGATATTACATCTGAGGATGCATGGGTAATGCGGTTGGAGTACCACGGGATTTTAGCGCGCTGGAGCAGCGCCGGTTGGAAGCGATCCGGTTGTGGAAGGGCGGAATGAGTCAGGCCGAGGCCACCCGCCGGGTGCAAATCGTCCGGCTGACGGTGGTGCGCTGGGTTGCGCAGTACCGCGAACGCGGCAAAGCAGCTCTGCTGAAGGCCGGGCGGGCGTAACGTAAGCCGCTGCTGGAAGACGAGGACCGCCAGCTGTTACGAAGAGCGCAGCGAAATGACAGCCGCCACTCCGGGGCCATCAGTTCATGCGACAAACGCTGTTGCCAGCATGACTAGCGTCGCTATCGACATAACGGCGGCGCAGGTCCACCCCAGCCAGCGGAGTACCGGCCCGTTGCGGTGCTCCCCCATCACGTCGGTTCTGCTGGTGAGCAGAACTACCAGGACGAGTAGCGGAGGTGCCAGCGCACCATTGAGTACGGCCGACCAGAAGAGCATCTTGACGGCGTTTAGACCGGCGTAGTCCAAACCGAGCCCGAGCGCCATGGCCAAGACGATAACAGCATAGAAGCCGTGGGCGAGTGGAGGGTGCACCTCCAGCGAGCCAACCCAATCGGCGGCCTCGGCAATGGCGTAAGCGCAGGACCCGGCAAGTACCGGGACGCCCAACATGCCGGCACCGATCAGACCCAGGCTGAACAGCCAGTATGCGCCGTCACCGGCGAAAGGACGCAGGGCTTCGGCCGCATCACGGGCCGTCAAAATGGTCGTCCTGCCGTGTGCATGCAGCGTGGCGGCCGAGGTCAAGATGATGAAGTACATCACCAGGTTGGAGAAGAACATGCCGGTGAGGACGTCGTTTCGGGAGTGGCGCAATTCCCACTGCGTCGCGCCTTCCCGTTCCTTAACTGTCGTCTTGCCTTCTGCGACTTCCACCTCTACTTCCTGCGCCGCCTGCCAGAAGAAGAGGTAAGGCGAGATGGTCGTTCCCAGAATCCCGACCAGCGTCGCCCAGTAGGCGCTCGTCCATTGCACGCGTGGAATTAGCGTGGCACGAAGCGCAGCCGGCCAATCGGGGTTCGAGAGAAAGGCAGCAGCGATGTAGGCGAACAGGACCAGCGTGAGCCACTTGAAGATCCTGGCTATGTGGCGGTAACTGGCCCAGAACAGCAGGCAGACAATCAGCAAAGCAAATGCAGGCGTCCAATAGAGTGAATTGACGCCGGTTAGAAGCTGCGTGACATCAGCCATACCTCCCAAATCGGCGGCGATGTTGACCACGTTTGCGACGACGAGCAGCGAACAGGCACCCCACAAGACCCACCGTGGATAGCGCACTCTAATGACACTGGCGAGTCCGAGGCCTGTGACCATGCCCAGGCGGGCGCACATGATCTGCACGGCCGCCATCAGGGGGAAAGAGAAGATGGCCGTCCAAAGTGGCGCGTACCCGAATGATGCTCCGGTGACGGAATACGTCGAGATCCCGGACGGGTCGTCATCCGCCGCGCCTGTAATCAGCCCCGGGCCGAGATTCGAAAAGAACCTGCGGAAGCGGCCTTGCAGGACAAACAGATGTCTGGCAGCCTTGCCAGCAGGAGTAGATGCGCCCATTAGCTTCCGATCCACAATGTACGGCTTCTGCCGGCAGCGATGTCTTGGAACACCTCAATGCGGGCAGCAAGACGTTCTCAGTCACTTGGATCGAAGTGTCTCGATAGCGCAAAACCAATCGTGTTGTGAAGAACCCTCAGGGGAACGCCGGTCTTGCCATAGCTGGTAGGCGAGCGCGGCGATCTGATGTTCCAGGGCTGCGTGGGCAATTCCGTCCGCGCTTTGCCCCGTTTGAGGCCCTTGCTGCTTCTTCTGTGCCGTCAGGTACGCCTTGTTGGTGTGCTCGCGGCCAAGCCTGGAGCTCTCATTGCCACTCAGGTGCTCTTCTTTCCCGTGGTGTTCGGAGCCGGCGATATGGGCGTGCTCAGCGATATCACGGCGTTCGGCTGCTATGCGTTGTGATTCTTTCATAGCAACTGTCATTGCACGCGCCGCACCATCCGCCGCAAGGTGACGGATCTCCATAGCAGCCCTCGCTGGCTGTGTCCGGAAGCTCAACTGAAGATGCACGATCTGCGCGGCGCACGCACCTTTCGACGTGTCGATGGCTGCTCAGGCAAACACCCGACGCCAAGGAACACGACCGCTGCAGCCGGGGTTGTGGAAAGGGCCGCTTACACTGCCGGGCTGATGCCTGCTGTGCGGATTTCGGTGAAGTACGGGGTCACCTTCCGCTGCACACAGTCCGCAGCGTATAAATACATCGCCGCCGACCAAGTTTGCCAGTCCCGGCCGCTGGGCTGCCCGGTCCGGGCTGCCACCCACTCATTGAAGCCCCACTCCGCCTCGTTCTCATGCCAGGGCTTAACAAGGGCCGTCAGCGCCACCAGTTTCCGTTCGGCCAAATCCAGCCTGCCAGCGGCCACGCAGGCCGCCACGTAGAACCCGCACACAAACGGCCAGACTCCGCCGTTGTGATACTCGCCGGGCATGTTGTAGTGCTCGTAGCGAGGCCGCCAGTCGGCGTGTTGGGCCAGGATGTAGGGGAACAGGCAGGGTGGCAGGTCCACCGCCAGTTCTCCACGCTCCTGCATCGCATCGCACTCGGTCTCGACCCAGGCGACAATGCTGCGCGCCCGGTCAATGGAGGCAATGCCCGTCAGAATCGCAAGGCTGTTGCCAAGCAGATCGAAGCGGTCGCTGTTGAAGATCTTGTAGGAATAGAGCGCGTAATAGGGCTTGGCCGGAACTACGAGCCCCTCGTGCTGGTGGGGATTCTTGGCCTCTCCCAGAATCTCCAGGCGGTTCATCAACTCGCCCAGCAAAGAGGCCGACTCGTGCTCGCCATATAGACGCAGGTAAGCGTAGACCAGCGTGTTCACATACAACCCATATCCCATCACCCACTGCTCGTCACGCCAATCGCTGGTGGGCAATTGGGCGACCATCACCATGTCGTCGGGACTGCGGTACTGCATCCAGGTCAAGGCTTTCCTGGCCGCCTCGTCGAGGAATCCTGGCTGGTTGGCCGACCTCCTGAACAGGGCGAGACCAAACAGGAACAGAGGGGTGGTGTCGCTGGCACCGCGGTCCGCGCCATCGTGCGCGAGGGACGGGATGTGGCCGCGCGTGGTTTGATTGAGGGCCAAGGCCACTAGTGTGCGCCGCAGCGAGTCCGTCAATTCCTGACTACCCGTGGTCAGCACGCCCAATGCGGATATCATCAGGTCCCGCGTGTAGGGTTCCGGATAGCCCCACCCGGCAGTTCGCGGCAGACCCTGACATGGTCCGTGCGCGTTATGCAACAGAACCGCCAATGCGGCAGCCTTTGCCTGGTCGATTCGGGTTTGCTCGATCGGAGAGATCGCTTTGCCGTCCGTAAACATGACACCTCGTGCGTGCAATCAGCCTGCTATCGAATCCCTAACCGGCCGGACACAATCTTGACGAACTGTCTGGCGACCTGACGATAGTCGAACAGTTCTGTCACGTGCTTGCGGCCCGCCTCGCCCATGCGCCTGCGCAAGCCAGCGTCAGTCATGAGCGTCAGCAGGTATTGGGCGATGTCTGGCACGCTGGCGCGAAACTCCACGGTGCGCGGATTCGGGAAGACGACGCGGCGGCTGTTGTCATCTCCGTTCCCATCCCCGAACACGCCTTCGGTGATCTTCCGCTCCTCCGCAACTGCCGCAAGAAATGCCGTTTCGCCTTGGACCATCGTGTCGAGAAAGGCCATGGCGTTGATGGCAATCACCGGCCTTCCGCAGGCGTTGGCCTCGACCTGGATCATCCCGAAACCCTCCAGCCGCGACGGTGCGGCATAGATGTCGCAGGCCGCCAACAGGTAAGGCATGAAGTTATGCGACACGACGTTGGTTGAGAAGATGACCTTCTTCTCGATCCCCAGGTCCGCCGCCAGTTGCAGGTCAACGAGGTTTTGTTCCACGGTGCGTTGCTGGGGCCAGAGTTTGCAGACGTATCTCCAGTCGGGGACTTTGCCGTTGATCAGTGCCAGCGCGCGCATGACCTCCTGCGCGCCTTTGGAGGTTGCGTCGCCGCCGGCCGTCAAGATCATAATCTGGTCGTCAGACACGCCCAATGCTTCCCGGATCGAGCGCACTTTGGGGTCATTGTGGCTCCGCGGGGCGAACGAAACAGTATCGCAACCCACGGGCAGAACTTCGATGTTGTCACCCCGGATGCCGTCCCGCATGTAAACGTCTTTAACCCAATTGGAGGTGACCAGAATCAGAGGCAAGGCGTTCAGCACGTCCTGGTATTTCGCGATGAACCCATCGGCAACCAGCCAGGGGATTGCAGTGATTCCGAATTGCTGCGGATGCAGAACGAGATGTGGAAGGTGACCCCAGTACCCAATGCCAACAACTACGTCGGGCCGAAACCAGCGGAAGTACCATTCCTTTTCGAGAGGCGATTCGAGATGAACCGGGTGGACGTCCACGCCGATTTCGCGCAGGCCCCGGTAGAACATCTGGCCCTGCGTGGACAGGCCTCCCGCCGACGGCGGATATTCGGTCAAAACCAGAACTTTCAAAGTTGTCGCTCCAGATGTGCTGCGCGCTGCCGCAAGGATTGCGGTGAGTCAAAACACCAAAATGCTTCTTCCCGGGGCGTTGCGCGCGCTTCCCAAGTGTTGGGGCCAAACCCGTAAACTTCCTCAATCAGCCGGTACTTTTCGTGCCAGATCTGCTCTCTTAGCACGTCCCGTCGATCCGCATCGCTGCGTGCCCGGGGAAGGTACGCGCGATCCCCGTCTTCATATGCGAACAGCCACAAGCGCCCAGTTTCGATGCGGCTGGCGCGCCACAGGTCAACCACGCACCGAGAGCACTCTTCATGCCGCCGATGCCGCGTGTATTCGCCGCGCGGCCCGTGGGTCAGGATCAGGCTGTAACTCACTCCTGCCAATAACTCGAGGATGGTCTGTTGAGTCTCGTTCTCCGGTAGAGGCGTCTGTTCGGGTCCGTCATCAAGATCCGCCATCACTCCAACCGCCCCCAAGGCCAGCAGCACCCTGCGGAACTTAGGCGCACGATCCGTGTCCGCCGCTCTGCACAAGGTAACGATGGTCCACTGAAATTCCGGATGCGCCAGAATGTACCCGCCGCACCACAGCGTCTCGTCGTCCGGATGGGCCACCACAACGGCGGCGCGGGGGCGAACGGGCGGCTCTTTCTGTTCCGGTGAGATAGACGTCATTGTTTGAAGCGAGCGCAACGCTCGGTTCCGCGCTTTCCGAGAGCCCAGCGGGACCACACGGCGGCAATCGGAAGAGCGCTCAAGGCTCGTTCACTGCACGCTTGAGACCAATGGCAGAGCCGTGCGGTTCAGGCGAAGGCGCGGGACCTCTGCCTGCCTGCCCGCTTGCGGCAGGCGCGGGCAATGGAAGCCGACGTGCTTCGCTTCGTCTCGGTTGGAGTACGCACGATCCAACCATCTCGAATCTCGGAGGAACATCTTGACTACATTGAAAACGGTTACGGACACGGCAACGGAGCTGGGCAACGAGGCGAAAGAGACGATGGAGCAATTGGGACGCAATACCGGCAGGCGAATCGACTCGGTACGCGCCGAGACTGGGGCAGCACTTCATACGGCCGCGTCCTCGGTTCGTGCAACCGGGCGTCAGGGAGCAGAAGCGCTTGACAACTTCTCCACCGGCGCAGCGGACCGGCTCGATGCTACCGCGGAAATCGTCGAAAACAATGACCTTAGCGACGTTCTCACCAGCTTGCGAAGGTATGGCCGCCAGCATCTGGCGGGGACACTGGTGGCCGCTGCGGCGATTGGCTTCTTGACTGGGTCTGCCATCAGAAGCTCGAAGCACCGTTGCTCGAAGTGCGGGCAAGGTTCCGCAGGACCACAAGTCTGAGCTTGTTGGCAGCACTCGCAGATCTGGCGGCAAGGACTAGTTTGATCGAGACGAGTCCTGGCTGGATATCTGCCTGCGCGGTCACGGCTCGATAGGCTTTGCCTCAACTCGTACCCCGGCTGAGAGTGGCGCGCACAAAGATCCCGCTGAAACGCAAAGAACTCCAATTCACTGAATTGGAGTTCTTTGCATTGGTTCCTGCAGCTTTGCGCCCCGGCCTAAGTGGCCCATCAGCCCGAGGTGCGCTGATGCGGCACTTGGAAACAGTCCATCGCACGGACTGCGGCGGAAAGCGCAGCAGCGAACTTCAGCAACACTACTTCCCAGCTCTACGCCATTGCAGCACTTGGAAGCCGCCTTTCGAATTGGCGGCATTGAGAAGTGAACGGCGCAGCTGTCCCGATTCTTGAAGCACTTCACTCGCCAAAGATGAATTCAATTGACGGTGCACACGCCTGGCATCATCCCTCCACGGCGCCCTGCAGGTCTCGCCAGAACTCGGCTTTAGCTATAAGGGGAAGGCGCGAGCGCCGGCCGATTTGATTAGCTCGAGTCTCTCCTGTGCTGAAAAGAATCACCTGCGATTGAGCGTGGCCGGGAACAGGCGGAAGCAGGGCCGGGGCTCGGGGGGACGTACCGATGCATGCACAAACTGCGGCGGCAAGTGCATCTTTTGTTGCTTCGAGCAAGTGCCGAGCCGGGAGCGCAGCCACCGTGCGCCGGACTCGCGCGCTTAGCTGCATGGCGCGAAGCAATGGTCCGGCTCCCTGGTCCGTCAAGCCTTTGAGTTCGCCGCTGCGGGTAAACGAGCCCGATAGTCCGTAAACCGGCAGGTAGGGAATCAGCTCAATCAACTTCCCGAGCAGGGATTGGCCTTGCCCGGATACCTCCAATCCTGCCGCAGTGCGTGCAATCCCCCTGGAGCAGTTCCCAATGGCGCGTAACGTGCCTTCCGATTAACCGAATATGACGAGGAAAACAGTGATTCTGGCGGCGGCTGCCGCCTGCGTGGTAGTGGGACTCGTGACTTGGCTTGTGCTTCGCAATCGATCCGACGTTCAATATCGGACTGCGACCGTCGGGCACGGAGACATCAGCGTGACTGTTTCGGCGACCGGCAGCCCGAACGCGGTGGTGACCGTGAATGTCGGCTCGCAGGTCTCAGGCATCATTTTGGCCCTGATGGCTGATTTCAACAGCAAGGTCACCAAAGGCGAGTTAATCGCGCGGATCGATCCTGCGCCTTTCCAGGCCAAGGTCGACCAGGCGCAGGCGAACGTCAATTCAGCCAAGGCTGGCGTAACCAATGCGCAGGCGGTGGTGATACAGGCCCTGGCCGGCATTCAGGCGGCTCACTCAGCATTGGCGGCGGCGCAGGCGAATGTCGTGAAAGCCCAGGCCATTACCGAGGACGCCAAGGTGAAAGTGGACCGGCGCGTGATCATGGTCAAACAAGGTGCGGACTCCAAAGAGGACCTGGAAACGGCGCAAACCACTTATCAGTCGGCAGTCGCCGATCACAGCGCGCTGGTGGCGCAGCAGCATGCGGTAGAAGACGGCGTAAAAGTCGCACAGGCGCAATTGAATGTGTCGAACGCCTTGTTGAGCGCAAACCGGGAACAAGTCAAGCAATACGCCGCCGCGCTTCAATCGACTCAGATCGACTTGGGCCACACGAATATCAAAGCTCCGGTGGATGGCGTCGTGGTTTCCCGCAACGTAGACGTCGGGCAGACCGTAGCCGCCAGCCTGGCGGCGCCAACCTTGTTTCTGATCGCACAAGACATGACCAAGATGCAGGTGGATACGAACGTCTCGGAAGCTGACGTGGCACGGGTGCGCTCGGGGCAGCCGGGGACGTTCACTGTGGACGCCTATCCAGGGCGAGTGTTCAAAGGAACCGTGACCGAGATGCGCAAGGCGCCTATCAATGTGCAGAACGTGATCACTTACGACGCAGTGATCGGCGTCTCAAACACGGACCTGAACCTCTTTCCGGGAATGACGGCGAACGTGAAGATCCTGGTGAACCAACGGCCGAACGTGCTGCGGATCACGAACTCGGCGTTGCGCTATCACCCGGCATCCGACATTGCTCTCCCGGTCGTTGCGTCCAAGGGCGCGCGCAGGAGTTCCGCTCAGGACAAGGCTGTCTGGAGACTGGATGCCGTGGTCACGACCGGCGAAAGCGACGGGACCTACACAGAGGTGACGGCAGGCGGCTTGAAGGACGGGGACCGGCTGATCATCGCGGCCATCGCCTCGGGAGCGGCGCCGGCCTCGAGTAGCAGCCCCGGAGCCTCAAGCGGCAGCAAGGGCGGCCGTGGACCGGGGTTCTAAGTGAGCGACACGACTGCGGTCATCGAAGTGAAGGATCTGGTCAAAGACTACAAACTGGGCCAGGTGCCGGTTCATGTCTTAAAGGGCATCTCCTTTGAAATCCAGCGTGGGGATTTTGTCTCCATCATGGGGCCATCCGGATCCGGCAAGTCCACGCTAATGAACATCCTCGGGTGCCTCGATAAGCCGACGTCGGGCAGCTACAGGCTCGACGGAATTAGCGTGGGTGAGTTAAACCGCGATCAGCTGGCGGAGATCCGGAACAAGAAAATCGGGTTCGTGTTCCAGCAATTCAACCTGCTGGCGCGAACCAGCGCGACGGAGAACGTCGAACTGCCATTGATGTATACCGATACGCCCGCTTCTGAACGGCGTGAAAGAGCAATGAAGGCGCTGTTCGCTGTCGGTCTCGCTGGTCGCGAGGACCATCAGCCCAGCCAACTCTCGGGCGGTCAGCAACAACGCGTGGCCATCGCGCGATCGCTCGTGAACAATCCCAAAATCATCCTGGCGGACGAGCCGACCGGCGCTCTGGACTCGCGCACCAGCATCGAGATTATGGCTATCTTTCAGCGGCTGAACCGCGAAGACGGCATCACGATGATCGTGGTCACACACGACCCGGACGTCGCGACTTACTCCAACAGGAATATTCACTTCAAAGACGGCAAGCTGCAACTGGACGAACGCGTCGCGCAGCCGCGGGATGCCAAACGGGATCTTGAGCAACTCCCGGCCGAGAAGCCCGAAGAGGTAATTGCGGCATGAACAAGATCCTAGCCAGCGTCAGGATCGCGCTGCGCGCGCTCAAGGTGAATCGCACGCGTTCCGCGCTCACGATGTTGGGCATTATCATCGGCGTCGCGGCGGTGATTGCGATGGTGGGCGTCGGGGCCGGAGCCACCGCGAGAATTCAAGACCAGATCCAGAGCATTGGGGCCAACCTGATCATGGTCCTGCCAGGCAGCATCAGCAGCAACGGCGTCAGACTCGGCTCCGGTGGGGTGTCGAGCCTGACCGAGGACGACGCCAAGGCCATTGCCAAAGAGTGTCCTTCGGTAGCCGCCGTCGCCCCCACGGTACGCGGTTCCGTGCAGGTCGTTAACGGGAACAGCAACTGGGCCACCAGCGCGCAGGGAGTGACTCCGGACTACATGACCATCCGGGATTACAGCATGATGTCCGGCGAGTTCTTCACGACGCAGGACGTGGATGCAGCCGCCAAGGTGGCCGTGCTGGGCCAAACCGTGGCGCAGAACCTGTTCGGCGACAGCGACCCCACGGGTCAGGTGGTCATCATCAAGAACGTGCCGTTCACGGTGTCGGGAGTGCTGACGCCCAAGGGACAGTCACCCTCAGGCCAGGACCAGGACGACGTCATACTCCTGCCCCTCTCTACGGCTAAGCGCAAGGTGATTGGCGGCAACAAGGCAAACGCCAAGTCGGTCAACGCCCTGATGGTGCAATCGGCCGGTCCGCAGACCATGGACCAGGCACAGCAGGAGCTCACCACGCTGCTGCGCGAGCGGCATAGGATTCAGCCTGGCGAGGACGATGACTTCTCCGTGCGCAATCTGGCGGAGGTGTTCGCCGCGCAGGAGACATCGGCGCAGGTGATGTCGATTCTGCTGGGCGCAATCGCGTCGGTGTCGCTGATCGTAGGCGGTATCGGGATCATGAACATCATGTTGGTGTCGGTCACTGAAAGGACGCGCGAGATCGGACTACGGCAGGCCGTTGGCGCCAAGACCCGTGACATCCTCTCGCAATTCCTGGTGGAAGCGGTGACCCTCTCGCTGCTCGGTGGAATTATCGGGATTGTGCTCGGCCTGACCACTTCCGTACTCATCTCGCACTTCGCGAACTGGTCCACGCAAGTCAGCCTGACGTCCGTGCTGATGGCGTTTGTCTTCTCCGCCTTGGTAGGCGTGTTCTTTGGCTACTACCCGGCCCGCAAGGCGGCCTACATGGACCCGATTGAGGCTCTTAGATATGAATGATTCGATCCGTTCCGGCCTACTCCGCTCGGTGTTCGTCTTTGGGACGGCCGGATTGTTGCTGACAACCAACGCTTGTCTGGTCGGTCCGAAGTACCAGCGCCCCAGCACGCCGGCGCCGCCCGCCTTCAAGGGGGGGACGCCCGCGGACTGGCCCTCAGCGTGGAAAGAGGCACAGCCCAACGACGCGGCTATTCGCGGTCAGTGGTGGCTGGTTTACAACGATCCGCAACTCAACGCGCTTGAAGACCAGGTGCGTATTTCGAACCAGAATGTGCTGGCGGCGGACGCCCAGTTCCGCGCTGCCAAGGCGACAGTGCTGGTCTCGCGTGCTGGCTTGTTTCCTACGGTGTCCACATCGCCCACGGCTTCGCGTTCGCAGACGAGTGCAGCGACGGGAGCGAGGAGCCTCTACGCGATACCTATCGATCTCGCTTATCAGGTCGACACATGGGGAAGCATCCGCCGCGGGGTTGCCGGGAATTCCGCTATTGCGGAGGCGACCGCCGCGCAGTTGGAGGTTGCGCTTTTGCTGTATCAGTCCGAGCTAGCAGCGGACTACTTCCAGATTCAAGGACTGGAAGCATCACGCCGGTTGGTGTACGACACAGTTAAGTCCTACGAGCGTTACGTTCAACTGACTCAGGACCGCTACGACGGTGGGGTCGCATCGATGGGCGACGTGGCACTGGCTCAAACTCAGTTGGAAACGACGCGGGTGGAATTGGTGGATCTGGGGGTTCAGCGGGCTCAATTCGAACATGCCATCGCAGTGCTCACCGGCAGACCACCTTCCGAGTTGTCGATCCTCGGGACGCCGGCGCAGGGGCCGCCCCCGGTCTCTCTGATTGGGATTCCATCCAGTCTGCTGGAACGAAGGCCCGATGTCGCAGCCGCGGAAAGGCAGGTCGCGGCGGCGAATGAACAGATCGGAATTGCCAAGGCGGCCTTCTACCCTGCACTCGCCTTCAGTGCCAGCGCCGGATCGCAAACAGCAGTTTTCCTCGACCTGTTGTCGTGGCCGAGCCGCTTCTGGTCGCTTGGACCGCAATTGGCCCAGACGCTATTCGACGGCGGCAGGCGCCGCGCCCAAGTGAAAGTGACCCAGGCGAATTACGATGCCACGGTGGCGAACTACCGGCAGACGGTTTTGACGTCGTTTCAACAGGTGGAAGACAATCTCGCGCAATTGCGCCTCCTGGCCGAAGAGTCGGTGATCACGGATCGTGCGGTCAAAGCCGCACAGCGGTCACTTCAAATATCGACCGACCAATATCGCGGCGGACTCACAAACTACTTGACCGTTATCACCTCGCAGACTTTCACACTGCAGAATCAACTGCGTGCAGTTGATATTCAAACTCGCCGAATGGACGCTAGCGTGTCGTTGATCCAGGCCCTTGGCGGCGGCTGGGACGTCTCGCTGTTACCTTCGCCCAAAGAGCTTCGGCACTAAGCCAACGAACCCAAGTCCACCCGGCGCGACCACGCTCTCCACGCGCTGCGGCGCCGGGTGCGCCAATGGTTCGCTGTTTCGCTCACCCATGGAGTGAAATACCGCCTGCTTTCGGGCCTCGCTGATCCCGCCTCTTGTCCTGCACTCCACGCCCAGACCGCGGGATCAAACTGCCGGATCTAGGGTCATGCGAATTGGGGCGCCTAACGTCCGTTTGCCGCAGCCATTGCGAAACCGGAGGAGCGGCCGGCATCCCATGTATAGGCTCATGATCGTACGAATGTAGGTTGTTGTTGAGATTGCACTCGAGACGGGTTTCATAAGCACGGTTTGGGATTGTCGTTTGGAGAGAGCCAGGCGCCGCTGCCGCATCCATTTGTGCACTGCTTTGTGCGATATCGCTGCGGATAAAAAGAACCGATAATACTATTGATCGGGGATCGGAAGGGACGTAAACTACCTCCGTCGTCCTGAGAGCCACCGGGGCATCGATAGGCCCATGCCACTGCGGTCCACGTGAGTGCGCGTATCCGGGTGGGCGCCCGGCCTTGATGTTCTGGGTGCTTGAGGCGAGGAGGAGTTCAACGGTATGAAACTGTATGCGGCTATAGTGTTGATTCTCTTAGCGTTCGCCCTTCCAGCGAGCGCCAGTGTTGTCACTTCGCTACCGGGCGGAACTGCTGTTCCGATGCCGGCTGTCAATTACTTTGGTGGAGACCCCCAGACGTTCGGTGGGGTTACCTGGTCTTCCACAAACACATCGACCCAGGACGGTTCAACTTTCGGATACAACGGGGGATATGGCTTTGGCGAGAACGGATTTTGGTCTGAGGCCCTCGGGCCTATGGCCGGTGTGAACGATTCTTTCGACGCCTATGGCGTGAGCGACACGATGACGTTTACGTTTGCGACCCCAGTGTCCGGCGTCGGCGGGTTCCTGAACTACGTTCCTGGAGGATCCACTCCAACCATTATTCAGGCGCTGGACTCGCTAGGAAATGTGATCGAGTCCTACAACCTGACATTTCTGACTGGCGGCGCAAATGATACGGGCGCCTTCTATGGTTTCCTGGAGGGTAGTCCCATCATTAAGTCCTTTACTCTTACGGACAACTATGTTGGGATCACGAATCTGACCGTACTTGGGACGTCTTCGATTCCCGAGCCGGGGAACCTCGCTCTGATTGGGTCAGGCATCGCGTTGTTGGGCGGATTGCTCCGCCGCAAGTTAGGCCGCTAAGATAGTCGTCAGCATTGGTCCCCGGCCGACATTCCCTCCACGGGGAGGCCGGGGATCGGCGTTCTTCTTCACAGCCTTGCGAATCTGAGAAATCGCGGGCAATCCTCCCATCATTAACCTCATCCGTTGGCCCCTTTAGCCGTCATCCCCTCAGTTTTCGATCTCGTCCGCGCCTATTCCCTCCCCCCTTTGACGGTTTGTGATCCATCCGACTGAAAAAGCGGCCCTTGCCTTGAGAACTTCTCAGGCTTGCGCATACTTTGCCATCAGGAAGACAAAGAATCCAGGAATGCAAACCCACCTGCTCGGCTACGTCGCAATCATCCTTTTCCAGCAACTTATGATCGTCGGTCTCTGTTTCGGCATCGTGCAGTTGTTCCACAAACAGCACCACCTGCGGCGACTTTCCAGGACCCTAGCCGAGCGGCGATTCGCCGAACTGAAGCTTGGCCGGCATGATCTGGAGACTCCCCGGTTTCGAGATTCGATCGCCGAACCGGCCGCTGAAGTGCGACAAAGCCCCTGTTTGCTCACGAACCTCGAGAGTTAGCCGCGTCGCGCCGTCCTCGTTGCAATTGGTCCTGCCATCGGATGGACGATGCCGCCCGGTGCGCGCAGCCGGGCTGGTGTGAGCCTGGCTTGATTCGTTTACATCCCGGCAAGACTCACTCGGTTGATGCTTTGCCATACTGCAATTAGTGGTTATCAGATCTTCGGTCCTTTTGCTCGCCGCTCCCGTCTTCGTGTGGCTGGCCCCGCTGCAAGGTGCCGTGGCAACGCCGGTTTGCGCGGGCGCTGCGTCGATTTGGGAATTCAGCCTCTCCGCCCAGCCGACTTCGGACAAACAACCCATCGCCGTACGTGAGGTACGCGCCCTGGGCGCCGGCTACAGGTTGATCTACCGGCCCGGCCAACTTCCGGCAAATGTCAACAAGAACGCGGAAGTGGCCGTAGTGCTGGTGCCTGTCAACCGGGGCGGGGAAAAGAGGCCCGAAGTGACGGTCCTGGACCCTCGCTCCGCACTGGAGTCCGCAGAGTGGGAATCTCCAGTTTCCGTGGATGTCGCTGCGCTGGTCTTCGGACCGCAGGGCCTGGACAAGAGCCGCGTCCGGCGCCTCGTTCAGAAGGACTCCGAACTGATCTCGCAACTCGCCGACTACGCAGAGAAAACGGCCCTCGCGGAAACGTTAATCGAACATCTGAAGTCATCCAGCGCCAGCCTCACAGGCCCTTCAACGTCGCTTGACGCGGCCATGAAGGGGATTTCCGGCGCGCCGGGTTCACCCACCCCCGTGGACCGCACCGCACCCACCGATCAGCAACTCAACGCCATGCTTCGCGGTCTGAATCCGGCCATCGCCGGGTATGATCCGCTCGCGCCGACTCAAACCGCGAGAATCGCTCAAACCGCTGGAGTCGCGGCCCGCGTCGCGGGTTTGTTCTTCAACAACACCGTCGGGTTGGCCGTCGGGAGTGCCGCCCTAGCCGAAAACATGAGAGCGCTGCTGTTCCCGAATATGGACTTCCGTTCGACCTTTGCGCAGGCATCTTCGAACGGCAGCCAGACGCTATGCGGGAAGCGCGAGGCGCAGCAGGCACGCACCAAGTTGGCCTATTTGTGGGCCATCCGCATCCCCAATACGCCCGAGCCGTCGCTGCGAATCCGAAATGCCGCTTACCTGCCTCAGGGCGGATCCGGGGCCGTCCTGGCGGAGACCTTGAACGAAACCTCCTGGAACTCTGTGGGTAGTGTGAAGCAATGGCGCCTCAAGCCCGTCTCCGGCGCTACTCCAATCACGGTGCCGGTGACGGTAGAGCCCAAGACGCAAGCCCTCAAATTCGATCTCGCCAAGGCGGCTGTCCCGGCTGGAGAATACCAGTTGAGCGGTGCTTGGGACTGGTCGGATTTCGCTCTCAGCGGGCCAGTCCACGTGGTCATTCCCCCGGACCTTTCCAAAGCGGCAATCGAGCCCGCATCCAGCGACCGGCTTGTGCACGGCGGCGCTCCCGTTGACGTCAAGTTGAGCGGTGCTGATTTCGAATTCGTGGATACAGTCAAGCTTCTGTCCGAAAAGCCCGATACGAAGCCGCTCGAGATTACGCCGAAGCTCCCGGTGGGCTCCGGCGCGGGGCCGCAGCAGACGCTCACGATCAATGTGAATCCGGGCTTACTGGCGGTAGGGCAATACAAATTGTCGCTCGCCGGGACGGACGGCAAGTCCGTTGAGATCCAGCTGCGAATTCTGCCTCCAATCCCTGCGTTGAAAGGCCTGCCGCTGCGAGTTAATTTAGGCGAGGCTGCTCAGGCCGTAACCCTGAAGGGCTACCGCAAGCAACGATTCCGAGCGCAAAGCGACCGTACGGCTGGGCCCCGGCTTACGCGCGAATCAGGAGTTGGATCTGCAGATGAAGGTAGAGGGCATGGCCGGCCTCCAGGATGTGAAACTGGCACTAAAAGTAGTGCCACCCCGCCCCAAAATCACGGCGGCGTCCATGTCGCGGGCGCAGAGCCTGGGCATTGAAATCAAACCTGACGAACTGCCAGCCGACACCTTCGTGACGTACTCCGTGCGCGTGGAACATCTCGAAGGCCCCGCCGCGGTGCGCGTCGCGTGTCTCGAAGCGACGCAGACCCTGGCGTCTCAGGAACTGCGCCCGGGTGAGAAATCGGCAGCCGCCAGGCTGGACCGTTCCGGCTCTGGCGGGCTGTTCCTATCGCTGCTCCCGGGAGCCATCGGTCAACCGGGTTGCGAGTTGGCGGCTGCCGTGGAGACCGCTGAGGCGGGTTCGTCGGATGGGTGGAGACTCGGCCGGATCGCGCTGTTGCCAAAGCTCGAGAAGTTCACGGTCAGCGACGAGAAGCTCAGCGACACCCAATATGCGGGGGTCCTGGAAGGCGAACACTTGGAGAGCATCAGCAAGGTGGGTTGGGACGCAGAGCATGGACTGGCAGTGGACAGCCTGCCGGTTCCGCTGGCTGGCGATTCCCAGCGCCAGACGCTGCGGATTCCCATTTTGTGGCCGTCGCCGTCGCCGCGCGCCCCACTCTATGTCTGGCTGCAGGGTGACGACAAAGGACGCCGCACCGATAGCCGTTATTGACGTTTTAGCCTCCGGTTCAGGGACCGGAGCGGCTCCCGGGGGCAACGTCCACTGGGGGCCGCTCTGGTTTGCTCAGCCCTCAGGCGGAGGGGCAATTTTGTTCAGCACTCGTCCGAGCGCCGTAAAAATGTCGACAGGCAGCGGGAAGATCACCGTGGTATTCTTTTCGGCCCCAATCTCGACCAGCGTCTGCAGGTAGCGCAACTGGATCGCGGCCGGTTGTTTCTGCAATACCTCTGCCGCCTGAGCGAGTTTCTCCGAGGCGACATACTCGCCTTCAGCATGGATGATCTTGGCCCTGCGCTCGCGTTCTGCTTCGGCCTGGCGGGCGATGGCGCGGATCATATTCTCGGGCAGATCAACCTGCTTCACTTCGACCTTGGCTACCTTCACACCCCACGGCGCCGTGTCGGTATCGAGTACACCCTGGAGCCTCAGATTGAGCGTCTCCCGCTGGCTTAGCAACTCGTCCAATTCGGCTTCGCCGAGGATCGAACGCAGCGTAGTCTGAGCCAACTGAGAGGTCGTATAGAGAAAGTTCGACACTTCCAGAACGGCCTTCTGCGGTTCGATTACGCGGAAGAACACGACCGCATTTACCTTCACCGTGACGTTGTCCCGCGTGACGATGTCTTGCGCCGGCACTTCCAGCGTTTCCAGGCGCAGGGAGACGCGCACGAAACGGTCGATGGGCCTGAAGATGAAGATCAGGCCTGGCCCCTTGGGTTCCGACATCACGCGGCCGAGGCGGAAAACGACACCGCGCTCGTACTCCGCCAGAACGTTGATGCATGAGAAGAGGTACAAGACCACGATCAAGATGCCGACGTAAACAATGGGTTCCATAACTGTCAAACCTTTCTCGATCCCCGCGCCTGCGAATCTGTTCCCAGACGCTCGACTTTCAGACAAAGCCCATCGACCGCCGCGACTCGCACCGCGGTCCCCTGGAGGATTGGTTCCGCGGATGTCGCCTGCCAATACTCACCATGAATCCGGACGATTCCATCCGGCGCCAAAGCCGTGTGGGCCACGCCGGATTCGCTCAAGAGACCGCTGATACCGGTGACCACGGGCCTGCGCCGTGCGCGCACTACCAGCGAGACCAGGAATACGGTGATCAATGCGAACGGCAATGTCACCGAAATCGCTGTCGAGAATCGAATGCGCATCTCGGGCGGCCCGTCGACCAACAGCAGCGCGCCGAATAGCATCGCCACTGAGCCGCCGATCGCCAGGACGCCGTGGGCGGCAATCTTCGCCTCGATGATGAATAGTGCGACGGCCAGAATCAGCAGTCCCACCGCAGCCCCGCGAATGGGCAGCACCGACAGCGCGAGCAATCCCACCAGCAGCAGGATCGCCCCCGCGGCACCAGGCGCCACAAGGCCAGGCGTATTGAATTCGACGTAAAGCAGCAGTCCGCCAAGCACCAGCAGGATGAACGCGAGATTCGGGTCGGCCACGAGCAAGACGGCCCGCTCCCTGAGTGTCGGTTCGTAGTAAACGACCGCCACGCCTGCAGTATGCAGCACCGACTTCGAGCCGTTGGGACGAGTGATTTCGCGGCCGTCCAGGCGATTCAGCAACTCCATTTGGTCGCGGACCACGAGATCGGTGAGACGCAGGCTCGCGGCTTCCTCACTGGTGTACGACTTCGCCTCATAAACGGTAGCCTGTGCCGCTGCGACGTCGCGGTTGTGCCGCACGGCCATGCTGCGGACGGCGGCGGCGGTATCGTTTTCGATCTTGTGCCGCATGGTCGCGTCCATCTCCTGCCCCAAGAGAACCGGGGAGGCCGCGCCGGCGTGTGTCCCGCTAGCCATTGCGGCCACGTCACCGGCCAGCAAGAGGATGAACCCGGCCGAGGCCGCCCGTCCTCCCGAAGGAGTGACGAAGGTGACCACGGGCACGGGCGAGGCATTGATGCGTTCGACCATAGATTGCGTCGCCTCGAGCATGCCCCCAGGAGTGTTGAGCCGGATCAACAAGAACGGCGCGCGATCGCGCTGTGCCTGTTCGATGGCATGCGTCAAGACGTCCACCGTGATGGGGTGAATGACGGCGTTGAAATCGACGGCGACGACTGCCGGTTGGCCCCCGCCAGCCAGGACGATGGAGCCAAGCAGCGCAAGCAGCAGCAGAAACGGACGCATGGGCTACCCCGGCCTCAAGATACGCTAGTAGGAGGCCGGTGTAAACGCCGGGCGGTGCGGGGCTGATGTGGATTGCCGATTCATGAGCAATGACGAGCGCTATTCCCGGCAGATTCTCTTCAGGGAGATCGGCGAGCAGGGACATCTGCTCATTCGCCAGTCGACGGTCGCCGTCATCGGCTGCGGCGCTCTGGGCGCCTTCCAGGCGGGGACCCTGGCCCGCGCTGGTATTGGCAAGCTGATCCTGATCGATCGGGACTACGTGGAGTGGAGCAACCTGCAGCGCCAGTGGCTCTACGACGAGGCGGATGCGCGTGAGGGACTGCCCAAAGCCGTCGCCGCCGCCCGCCACATAGCCCGCATCAATTCGGAGGTGAGCGTCGATTCCCAGGTCGCAGACCTCGCTCCAGACAACGTCGTTGATCTGCTGGAAGGCGTTGACCTCGTACTCGACGGCACTGACAATTTCGAGACGCGCTACCTGATCAACGATTGGTGCGTGGACTCCAGCGTGCCGTGGGTCTACGGCGGTGCCGTGGGATCCTACGGCATTAGCATGCCGATAGTTCCGATGCGGACGGCCTGCTTCGAATGCGTGTACCCTGAGCCGCCGCAGGGCGCGCAGCCAACCTGCGAGACGGCCGGCGTGCTGAACTCCGTCACGGCGATTGTGGCCGCGTGGCAGACTGCGGCGGCGATTAAGTTCCTGTCGGGCCACGGCACGGAACTGGCCGCGAGGATCACGGTCTTTGACGCCTGGGCTGGTACGACACGTCAGGTGGCCATGCCACCCCGCGACCCGGAGTGCCCGGCCTGTGCTCAGCGCTCTTGCCGGCATTTGAACGGCGAGGGGCGCCCGCCGATCAGCCTTTGCGGACGCAATGCCGTGCAGATCCACGACCGCAAACGGCCGCTTAACCTGGCGGCGCTGGCAGGCACTCTGGCGCGCCTGGGCAAGGTTCATGCAAACGAGTTCGCGCTGCGGTTCGAAACTGGCGAGTACCAGCTCACGATCTTCCCCGACGGCCGCGCCATCATCAAAGGAACCACCGATCCGGGTCTTGCGCGAAGTCTGTACTCCCGCTATATCGGAAATTGAACTCAGGTCCTGTCGACCGCTATGGTGTGGGCGGTTAACTCAATTGGTTAGAGCGCATTCAATCTACGCCCAAACTATCCCTCCACCAGTCGATTGAAACAGCGGCCAGTCGTTCCTCCCTCAATGGCGTGGGGGCCTGCTTGGCCGCTCGTGCCGAATGGGGAGTGAGCACATATTGTGTTGACCGTCGATAAGTTGCGTCGGAGCGCAAGTATCCTCGAAGGGGATGCGTTGAGTCGCGTTTCGCAGGAAGTGGATAGGCACGTCCGGACGTGCGAACCTGCTGATGAAATTGGGGTCTGAGCCTGAAGCTCCGACGAAACGTCGCCGCCGTTTAGTTCACGAGCGTCGAAGGATCGTGGAAGAGTCCTTGCCAGCAGACGCTTCGGTAGCGCGAGTGGCGCGGGCGAACGCTGTCATTGCCAATCGAGTTTCTACTGGCGCACGATGTGTCGCCGTGGGCAACTGGGCGGCGAGGCCGTGGCGGCGGGGGTTCACGGGCCTGAGCGGACTGGTCCAGACGGCTCTAAAGCCAGGCCCCTTCGCCGATCAGGTTCTCGTCTCTCGAGGAGGGGCGCGAGGATCTTGTGGTACATCCCATCCACGTCCTTTGGAAGCTACGAGCGCTAACTGCAGTCCGACCGGTCTCGCGCTTTGAACGACGAGAGAATCGCCGGGATGCAAGGGGCCCACGCGAACGTCGCGACAGGCGACAGCCAACGGTTCGATGAGCGCCGCAAGTTCGAGTCATAGCTCTGGCGGTGGACGATGCGAAAGTCCGCGCGTGGCAGTCCACATTTCCTGCAGCGCACGCGGTGTTTCATCCTTCAATGGAAAACGTCAAGTCCGCCCGGCAGAGCCCGCCACGGGTGACCCTGACTTGCACCTGCCCGGCCGCGCGAGGCTCGCTTATTTATTCGCAGATCGCGATCCCCGGTGCGCTCCGCTACCTGCCCATCCAGCCGCCGTCCACGGTGAGAACGGTCCCACTCACATAGTCGGAAGCGGACGACGCCAGGAACACCACGGCGCCTGCCAGATCTTCGGGCACACCCCAGCGGCCTGCGGGAATCCGGGCCAGAATCGCCGCGTTGCGCGCCGGGTCCTGCCGCAACGCCTCAGTGTTGTCTGTGGCAAAGTAGCCCGGCGCGATCGCATTAACCTGCACGTTCTTGCCTGCCCATTCATTGGCCAGCGCTTTGGTGAGCTGGGCGATGCCACCCTTTGCGGCGGCGTAGCCGGGAACAGTGATGCCGCCCTGGAAGCTGAGCAGCGAAGCCGTAAAGATGATTTTGCCGGATCCCCGCGTCAGCATGTCACGGCCCAATTCGCGCGCCAGAATAAACTGGCTACTGAGATTTACCGCGACGACGTGGTCCCAATCGGCGTCGGCGTGCTCTGCGGCCGGGGCGCGTCGAATCGTTCCACCGTTGTTCAATAGGATATCGACGGGCGGACACTCGGAGTTGACCCGCTCGACGAAGGCATAGACGTTTTTGCGATCAGCCAGGTCACACGCGATCACCCAGCAGCGCCGGCCGAGAGCAATGATTTCGCGTTCAATATCACTGCCGCGCTCCTTGAGCGTGGCACTCGTGGCAATGATGTCGGCTCCCGCCTCTGCCAGTGCAATGGCCATGGCCTTGCCCAAGCCGCGCCTGGCGCCGGTCACAAGTGCGGTCTTCCCTGAAAGGCCAAATCGTTGCAGAACGCTCATCGTGCAATCTCCCTGGGCGTGCGGGCCGCTCGGTCTCCCTACTGCAAGGTTCCACGGCCGTGCTGCTCCAGCCAGACGAGCGACTCCAGCAGGTAGTAGTCGCCGTAGACCAACATCCCGTCGTTGGGCCGCGTCGACGAGCCATGTCGAAGGATGCCGGCGGGAGAAGCGTCCCCTGCTCCGACGGGCGACAGGTAGCGGTCGATGAGCGATTGCACGATCCGTTCCCCTTCGTTTCGGTAACGGGCTGCCCGCAGTGGATCGGGAGTCAATTCCGAGAGGCGCATTAGAGCTCCGGCGAGGATGGCCGCCGCGGAGCTGTCGCGATTGCGGTAGAACACGCCCTCATCGGAGTAGTCGTACCAAGGCACACCGTCGGACGTCAAATGATCGAGCGCGAAGTCGGCGGTCTTCTGCGCCGTCGCCAGCAGTTCCGGCTCGAGTGTGGCTCGATAACTCTCGGTGAATCCGTAGACTGCCCAGGACTGGCCGCGCGACCAGGCTGAGTCAGCCGAAAGCCCCTGATGCGTGTGACGGAATACGACTTCTCCAGACGGCGTCGTATTCGGGAATACCAGCATCTGTCCGGCCGACGTGAACTGCTGCCGGTTGTCACCGGGATTGTAGTGCACTGACTGCGCGGTGGATCCGTCGGGGCGGACAAAGACCGCTGCTGCCCGGAGTGCGTGCTTGCGGCCCAGCTCCTTCCATTCCGCATTCCCGGTCTGCTGCGACGCCCACCACCAGATCTGCAGGTTCATCATCGTGTCGATGATGGTGTCGTCGCCGTTGACACCCCACGCCGCCACCAGGTTAGTCGCAGGGTTGAAGAGCTGCTTCAACCGGACAGCGCCTTTCAGTCCGTCAGTTGCGTACTTGGCGTCGCCGGTCGCCTCCAAACCCAAAACGGAGGAATAAAACGTAAGGAAGCCCGTGTCGTGCTCCTGGCCGGACTGCTTGCCCGCGAGGCGCGAGGTGAAGAACTCGGCGAGTTGGGCGTAGCGTGGATTGTGCGTATAACCGTAGAGCTTCCACAACTCGCCGGTCCAGAACGATCCGGTCCAGAAGTACCCTTCGTGCGCTTTCCACTCGCCTGTGGCATTACTCCCCTCGGTGAAGAATCCCCATCCGGTGTTCTTCCCGTACGAGTCCGCTGGGCTTTGCGCCGCCAGGGGTTCGAATTTCTGCGCGGTGCGGTCTGCAGCTTGGCGGAGCAGTTCGATCGCCTGCGCCCAGGTGCGATGCGCGATGGGCGCCAGCGTATCGGGCGGCGGCGACTGCGGTCCAGCCGACTCCGACAGGATGCGAACCAAGGACGGATGCGCCATCCGCTCCGCAGTCTCGTTGAGCAAGGCGACGAAGCGTTCGCGCGTCGGGCGTTCGACGGCCGGTTCAACCGAGCCCGCGCCCAGTCGATCTCCCGTCGAACGGGCGTTGCCGACATACGCCTCGCTGCCCTCCTGGTCCCACAGAGCGGCGGCGTACCAGTGCGCTGAATTGTCCTTCGGTACGACGCCGATCAACCGGTTATTCGCGTCGTCGGCCGCAGGTGCCGACTGGTCGGCGGGAATGAGAACAGCGACGCCGAGATTCTCGCTCGTGACATCTTCGCTTTGCGGCTTCAGTCCGGCCTGCACGACCTGATGGCCCCAGGTCGCGATCGCCCGAACGGCCTGGTTGCCGGCCGACACGGTCTCCACCGGCTTGATGGGCAATCCCGTGAGCAGTGTCAGGCCGGTCGAGTCGCTCAGCTTTATCGCGTGCTCGAAACCGTGCTCGCCCGCCCATTGCGTGATCCTGCTGGCCAGATCCACCGTGCGATTCCCGACCCTCCACCCTTTGTAGGTGATCTCAATGATCGAGCGCACCGGCCCGGTACTCACGACGCGCCACTTGCGTTCGGCCACCTCTGCAACAGGCATGACCCGGCCATCTACCAGTGCGCCGATGCCGCCTGGCCCGAGCGCTTTGCCGATTGCATAGATGTCACGGCCGTACGCGCACTCCTGGTGGTAGACGTACTCGGGTGTGGCGAACAACCCGAGGTACAAGCCCGGGCGGCGCTTACCGAAAAGGTCGATGGCGTTGCGCGCATCAAAGTAGATCCTCCAAGCCGTCTCCTCCGACTCCCAACCGGGCCCTTCGTAGTGTCTTGCGAACTGCGCATCCGTCCGCTGGGGGTAATGCGAACGGATGCGCAGGAGCGTCGCCGCGTCACCATATGCGATGCTCACAACCCGCGTCTGGTGCGGATCCAGGTCGATCTGAAACGCGATCTCGTCCACCTTGCGCTCGTCACTGACGGAATCGGATTGCGATGGAAGTTCGGTGGTCTCCAGCGTTCGAGCATCTTCCTCCAATGTCCGAGCGGAGCTGGTCGTGACGATGACCTGGCTGGCATTGAAGTCCGGCGCGATGCGTTTCAACGCGGCCACGTCCAGAACGATGTTCTCGGCCACCCGCCGTGTTGCGCCCGGATTCTCAACTGCGATTTTCAGCATTTGGACCCGCGGACTGGCTTGCAGCACCGGGACCATGCCGAAGGCTAGGAACAACAACCCGGGCGCCACCAGTCGTGCGTTCATCAGGCGTTTCATCGCGCACTCACCTGAGACGCCTCCAGCCCCGAGCCGCCCGCTGCGTACTCGGGCTGCACGTTGACTACGCCAAACTGCCGATCTGTCGCCTCCGTGTGGGCAGCCATCATCCACAGGAACCCGATAGAGCCGCCCGGCGCCGCGACGTTGGGGTGATAGCCCGCCGGCATTGCCACGCAGTCCCCTTCCCGCACGATGACAGCGAGCTCAGGATTCTTCGGGTCGGTGTACACCAGTTGGATGCCCCAGGCGGGAGCAGGCATTGCGATATAGACGTACGCCTCTTCGAGCATCCGCGCGTGCTCATGCGGAGGCCATGAGGTCCAGTTACCGGCTTCGCTGAAGGTCACTCCGGCGCAGATCCGGCCGGCCTGTACATTCTTGCCTAGCAGTATGTTCAAGTTCCGCGTGCTCGACGGTCCGCCGGCCCGGAAGTGGAGCGTCGGATCCTGCCGCACGCCATCGTAGGAGATGAATTGCAGCGGATATTCGCCGTCCACCGGAGCCGCAACTTCGGCCAAATCGCAGCCCTCGCCTTCAGGCGTGACCGCGACCGCTGACTGGCGTGGCAAGTAGAGTGCATCGTACTGGTGCAAGATGAAGCATCCTCCGGCCACCTCCACTCGCGCCCGCCCGCTGAGACAGATCAGGCCCGTTTCAAGGCCTTCGGTCCCGAACTCCGCCGGCGCGTCGCCCACGGCCAGAATGATGCGGCCATAATGCAGTTGCCGCATCGCACTCTCGCCTGGCGTCAGCCACCATCTGCGTCCTTTGGCCTGGTGTGTCCCCCGGCGCACGCATGCCTCAAACGTCATTGTGGTGCAGCTAGTCATGTGTTCACTCGATGCCATTTCGGTTCATAATGTGGAACAAGCCGTTTCGTATTTTGCCACTCAGTCTATGTCCCATTAGCCAGTCTGTCAATCAGGAAGTTCCTTTGGGCGAGTAACGTCGTACTACAATGTGAAACATGATGGAGCCCGTAGCCAAGAATGACCACCCCGGTGTACGTGTTCTCCACAAAACTCTGGACATCTTAGAGGTGGTCCGGTCCAGCGAGTCGGGCCTTCGTCTGGCCGAAGTGATGAGGCTTGTGGCCATGCCCAAGGCTACGGTTTACCGCATCCTCTCCACCCTCGAGGGACGCGGCTACTTGGACCGTACGCCCGATGGACTGTATCGTATCTCTCAGAAATTCTTCAGCTTACAGCGGTCAGAAGCGGCTGAACAACATCTCACCCGAATAGCGCCTCCGATCATTTCGCGACTAGTGGATGGCTGCAAAGAGACCACCAACCTGGGCATCCTGGACGGCGGCGAAGTGGTGGTGATCAATACGGTTGAGAGCCCTCAGGCTGTACGAATGTCTTCAAAAATTGGCAACCGGCGCCACTTGCATTCGACCTCGCTCGGCAAGGTCTTTCTCGCAGGCATGTCGGAAAAGGATTGTCTGCGTCTGCTGCGCGTAAAGGGAACTCCGAAGTTGACGCCGCACACGTTGACAACTCCGGAGGCAGTCCTCGCCGAGATCTCGCGCGTTCGCGAACAGGGGTTTGCGATGGACGACCAGGAAAACGAAATCGAGGGCCGCTGCATCGGCGCGCCTGTTTTCGGGCAGGACGGTAAAGTTTTCGCCGCGTTGAGCATCTCGGGACCCGTCTTTCGGATGGACGTGGAGCGTGCCCTGTCGCTGGTTCCGGCCTTGAAGGCCGCTTGTGAGGAGTTGTCGCTGGCCGCCCGGCAACGTTAGTCGGGTAGCGGAATTCTATATCGCAAACCAGTTCGTGATGGACTGATACCGGATTCCGCGCGGCGGGTTTTGGCCGCTAGACTCGCCCGCCGCGAGTAAGGTTCAGCCCGATTCTCATCGTAATGGGACGCGGTGACTGTCGGCGTAGATCCGTCAGGTGCCTTCGCCGCTAGGAGCAGATTGAGGCAGGCACCACGTTCCCAAGCCCTCAATTTGCCTGAGGAGACCCCTCACGACCGCTCAGCATCGCGATACGAACGCGGGTCGCCCGGGGACCTGAGAAAAGGCGATCAAAGCGCGCGTACCGCCGTTGACAAGCGTTTGGATGCAAATTAGACTTGAGGTCGAAATATGGTACGGATCGTTTCACATTGTGAATCGCTGTGCGAATTGCCGTGACAAGGTATTCAACTCCTAGCCCCTTCGAGGGATCTGTCCGGTACGAGCCCAACACATCGCAAGGATACCGATGCCGACTCTTGCCTGGCAAAGGCAAGACGCGCCACCGGCAATACGGTCGTTCCCACGTCGTTAGGCACGAGGCTACGGTCGAATTCAGCAATCCCTGGCTGAAAATCAAGATACGATTCCTCTCCGCAACTCTCGCCCGGCGACCAGCACGCGCTCCGTTCGTCCGCTACCAAGTGCCACCGCGCGAAAATACTCAGCAGCCCTGGAGCCTGACCTCCAGTTGTATCCACAGAATTACCACCAGACCTCAAGGAGCCCCTTACAATGGCCGAATCGCCTCAACCCAACGACCCCCGCGGCTTGCGCCCAGCTCCGGCGCAGCCAATTGGCTGCTTCACCAATGTCGATGTGGGTTCACCACAGTTGGCTGGCTCCGCGAAGCCGGTTGGAACCGGTTGGGACATCGTCGCAGGCGGGGCCGACATTTGGGAGAATGCCGATCAGTTTCATTTTCTCTTCCATGACATCGCCGACGACTTCGACATCGCGGTCCGTGTCGAGAGTTTCACGCCGGCGCATCTGTATTCCAAGGCGGGCCTGATGATTCGTGAGAGCTTGGAATCCGGTAGCGCCCACCTGATGTTTTTCGTGTTCCCGGACGACGAACCGCGGAACAACAATCTCGGAGCGTATGAGATGCAGTATCGTCCGGCGTTAGGCGTCAACTGCCAAGCGATCTATCCCGCGGTCACGCCCCCTGCGCCGCCAGAGTTTCCCGCTGCCTATCCGAACTCCTGGCTGCGGGTGGCGCGGAGAGGGCACCAATTCTCGGCTTATGCATCCACCGATGGCAAGACCTGGAAGCAGTACGCGGAGAAAGAACTGATGCTGGCCAACACTGTCAAAGTTGGCATGGCGCTGACGTCGCACAACCCAGAAGTCACGGCCCAGGCTGCATTCCGCGAGTATTCTGAATCGAAATAGGCCCCTCCCGAAACCCGTGAAACGAACACAACTCTCTCAGCGCGGCCCGAACTTCTCGCGTATGGTTTATGGCACCTGGCGGCTGCTCGACATGGAGCCGAACCCACAGGAAGTCAACCGCCGGCTGCACGCCTGCCTCGAACTCGGCATCACGACCATCGACACCGCCGAGATCTACGGCCTCTACGAGGTCGAGCGAATGCTGGGCGCGGCGCTCGCGCTGTCACCGGGCCTGCGCGACAGAATTGAGATCGTCACGAAAGCGGGCATTTATGTGCCCTATCCGCAGTGTCCCGAGCGCCACACGGCACATTACGATGCCAGCGGTCCGCGCCTCATCAGGAGTCTTGAGCAGTCCCTGAGCCTGCTCGGCACAGACCACGTGGATCTCTTTCTCGTGCATCGCCCCGACTGGCTCACACGTGCTGATGACACGGCCGCGGGATTGAATGAGTTGTTGCGCACAGGCAAGATCCGTGAGGCGGGCGCATCTAACTTCAGCGTTTCGCAGTTCGACCTGTTGAGCACGCACATGGAAAAACCGCTCGTTACCAACCAGATTGAGTTTCACCTGTTGCACCCGGAGCCGATCGAGGACGGCACCCTGCATCAATGCGAGAAACTCGGAGTGCCGCCAATGGCGTGGAGTCCGCTTGCGGGCGGGCGGATCTTCGATCCAACCAATCCCGCCGCTAATCGACTGGCGGTGGCGGCGAAGAGCATGTCGAGCCGCTACGACGGGGCAACGCTGGAACAGCTTGCCTACGCCTGGATCCTTGCGCACCCAGCGCGCCCGCTCCCGGTCATCGGTACGAACAACCCGGAGCGGCTCCGGTCCGCAGCGCGGTCCGAGGCAATCGCGATGGAACGCGAAGACTGGTATGCGCTTTGGGAAGCGGCGCAAGGCCGAAAGATCCCATGAGCCGCTATCGGGATTAGTCAAGCACCACTCGCGTTCACTACACACTGTTAAGGTTCAACAGTCCTCACGACGACATCGCCATGCAACAAACGCTCCATTTCGCTGACTATCTCGTCTTCCTCGTCTATTTCCTCATCGTTTCCGGTTACGGATGTTGGATCTATACGAAGAAGAAGGCAGCGGCGGCTTCGTCGAAGGACTACTTTCTGGCCGAAGGCACCCTAACCTGGTGGGCAATCGGCGCCTCCCTTATCGCTTCAAACATCTCCGCCGAGCAGATGATCGGCATGAGCGGATCCGGCTTTAAGATGGGTTTGGCCATCGCCTCGTACGAATGGCTGGCGGCGGCCACGCTGCTGATCGTAGCGGTGTTCTTCATGCCGGTTTATCTGACGAACAAGATTTACACTATGCCGCAGTTCTTGCGCCAACGCTATAACGGCACTGTGGCGATGATCATGGCGGTCTTCTGGCTACTGCTCTATGTCGTGGTGAATCTCACTTCGATTCTCTATCTCGGCGCTCTCGCCATTAACGCTATTTCCGGCCTCGATCACAATGTGTGCATGATGGCACTCGCAGTTTTTGCCCTAGTCATCACGCTGGGAGGCATGAAAGTCATTGGATATACCGACGTCATCCAAGTGTTCTTTCTTGTCCTCGGAGGCCTGGTCACCACCTATCTCGCCCTGAATCTAGTTTCTCAACAGTTCGGAACGACTGGGGTCATCAACGGCTTCAATCTGACGATGACCCACGCAAGCGATCATTTTCACATGATCCTGAAGAGAGACAATCCAAACTACATCGATCTGCCTGGCCTGACGGTATTGATTGGAGGAATGTGGGTTTCTCATCTGAGTTACTGGGGCTGCAATCAATACATCACACAGCGGGCTCTCGGAGCCAGCTTGCCTACGGCGCGCAACGGTCTGTTATTTGCATCTTTTCTGAAGCTAATGATGCCAGTGATTGTCGTTCTACCCGGTATCGCCGCATATGTCTTGTGTCAACAAGGCTCCTTTCATGATGAGTTGCTGCTCGCAGGAAAAGTGAATTCCGACAAGGCCTACCCAGTCTTGCTGAACCTACTGCCCACCGGCATGAAGGGCCTCGCGTTTGCCGCACTCACCGCGGCGGTTGTGGCTTCGTTGGCTGGAAAAGCGAACAGCATCGCCACCATTTTCACGCTCGATATCTACAAGCGGTATCTCCACCCGGAGGTTGACGAAAAGAAGATCGTATGGATCGGTAAGTGCGTGATTGTCGTGGCGATGGCGATTGCGATCCTGATCGCGCCGCACCTGGGCATTGACAAGGAAGGCGGCTTTCAGTTCATCCAGAGATACACGGGGTTCGTGAGCCCGGGAATCTTCGCCATGTTTGTTATGGGCTTCTTCTGGAAACGCGCGACCTCCAATGCGGCGCTCTTTGCAACTCTGGGTGGCTTCGCCTGTTCCTGCTTCCTTGAAGTTCTTCCACGATGGACGAATCTTTCCTGGCTCGCCTCCTTCGGCTTCTCCAGGCTGAACCAGGCCGGCCTTTATGAGATTCCATTCCTGGATCGCATGGGGGGCGTCTTCATTTTCTGCATGGTAGGGATGATTCTGATCAGTCTGCTCGGAAGACGGCCGGCGCCTCCGGGCGGTGAAGGTCCAGCCGGCGTCGCTTTGGCGGTCGACGCATCGTTCTTCAGGGTGTCGAATGGATTCCTGGCGGGCGCATTGACCGTATTCGGTTTGCTGGCAGCTTTGTATGTCGTCTTCTGGTAGGAGACCGGCGGCAAGCATGGCACGGAAGGATTCGTTGTGATGAAATTCGATTCAATTCTAATTCGCGCCGGCTTTGCGGTGGTTATTTCCCTGGCGGCGCGAGTTCCCACTCGCGCTCAGCAGAACCAGCCCAATAGCCAAGGTCCGGTCGTTCATCCCGAGCTATGGCCGGCCAGCAAGTCGCCGATCGGCCTCGATCGCAGGACAGAGGGCCGCATCGATGGCCTGCTGAAATCGATGAGCGTTGAGGAGAAGGTGGGCCAGGTCATCCAGCCGGAATGGAAGACGATCACGCCCAAGGACGTCATCACCTATCACATAGGCTCGATCGAGAATGGCGGCGGTGGAGTACCGGGCGGGAACAAACATTCGAGCGTGCAAGACTGGGTCAGTCTGATCGAGCCGTACTACGATGCCTCGGTGGATCCGGCGAACCGTATCCGCATCCCGCTGATTTGGGCGTCGGACGCTGTACACGGACACAACAACGTCTACGGCGCGACAGTGTTTCCGCACAATATCGGGCTGGGCGCGGCGCATGATCCGGAACTCATCCGGCAGATCGGCGAAGCGACCGCCGCCGAGGTGCGTTCAACGGGAATGGACTGGTCGTTCTCGCCAACCATTGCAGTGGCCCGCGACGACCGGTGGGGTCGCACCTATGAGAGTTACTCGGAAGATCCCAAGATCGTCGCTGAATACGCGGCCGCCATGGTCTCAGGTGTTCAAGGATCGGGGGAAACATTTCTCGATCAGACGCATGTGATTTCCAGTACGAAGCACTTCCTCGGGGACGGATCGACAGATGGCGGACGAGATGAGGGCGACTCGCTGGCAAGCGAGGCCGATCTGATCAGACTGCATGCCGCGGGATATACGCAGGCCGTCAACGCGGGCACGCAATCCGTCATGGCATCTTTCAATTCCTGGCATGGAGTCAGGATGCATGCGAACAAAGCGCTTCTGACGGACGTACTCAAAGGCCGGATGGGCATGGATGGTTTCATCATGGGGGATTGGTTGGCGCATGGCCAGATTCCCGGATGTACCGAGTCTGATTGCCCGGCGGCATTCAATGCCGGAATCGATATCTTCAACCAGCCGAAAGAGTGGAAGGCGTTGTATGCCAACCTAGTCAGAGAGGTCAAAGACGGTACCATCCCGATTGAGCGACTTGACGATGCAGTCCGCCGCATCCTGCGCGTTAAGATGCGCATGGGCGTGTTCGATGAGCCTCCACCCGACCGGCGACCGGCCACATTTGCCCCGATCGGCTCGGCCGCACATCGCACTGTCGCGCGCAGGGCAGTGCGCGAGTCCCTCGTGCTCCTGAAGAACAATGGGGTTCTGCCGATCAAGCCGAGTTCGAGCGTGCTGATCGCAGGTGACGGCGCCGACAACATCGCCATGCAGGCGGGGGGCTGGACGCTGAGCTGGCAAGGCACGGATAACGGGAGGGACGACTTCCCCGGCGCCACATCCATTTATGAAGGACTCAAGGCAGAGATCGATGCGGGGGGTGGGCTGGCACTGCTCAGCCCTGACGGCACTTCTGCGCAAAAGCCCGATGTTGCCGTCGTTGTGTTCGGAGAAGTGCCATACGCCGAATACATGGGCGACCAGCCGGACGTAGCTTTGCACCACGATGGCGGCGAAACACTCGAACTGATAAAGAAGCTGAAGGCACGCGGGATTCCAGTGGTCGCTGTGATGCTCTCGGGCAGGGCGCTTTATGTAAACCCGCAGATCAACGCCGCAGATGCGTTCGTGGAAGCTTGGCTACCAGGATCGGAAGGTCAAGGGGTAGCAGATGTGCTGCTAGGAAAGAGCGATTTCACCGGCAGGCTCAGCTTCTCCTGGCCGGCGCGCCCCGACCAGACTCCTCTCAATGTTGGCGATGCGAACTATCGCCCGCAGTTTGCCTTGGGCTACGGACTGAGCTACGCCATGCCTGCCCAAACGCCCATACTGCCAGAGGTAAAGGACAGTGCGAAGTATGGGGAAAGGAACGTGTTCTTCGCTAAGGGAACGGCCTGGAACGGCTACAAGCTCTCCATCGGAGACAGCAACGCCCCACACATGGACTATGTCGGGACGCGTACGACGTTGTATGGCTCAGCCGGTCTGATGGTGGAACCGCAAGCAGACTTGGCCCTGCACCTGGTGTGGAACGGCAAGTCGGCCGCGTGGTTCGAAGTCGGCGCAGATACGCCAAGCGATCTCAGCCGCGAGGCAAATGGCGCCATGATGTTGTCGCTCACTGTCAGGATCAACACGGCGCCGTCGGGAACCGCAAGACTTAGCATAGGATCGGCGTCGTTGCCGATAGCAGGTCAGCTCAGCGCCCTGCCGGTCGGTAGCTATGCGACCTTGGCCGTTCCGCTGTCCTGCTTCTCAGCGCAGGACCTACGTCGTACGCCGACTGTTTTGCATCTGGAAACGGCCGGTAATCTGGATATCTCCGTGTCAAGAATCCGAATCATCGAAACGAAAGCGGGCGCGGCATGCCCGACGAATTGACGCAATTGGCAAGAGCGGGGAAGAAGTCCGATAGGCGCGCGCGATAGAGTAGCAGGGGCATCGAATGAATATGCTGCTGGCCGGTCTCGCCGCTTTGGGTTTGTGTGCTGGCGCGCCATCGCACCGCTTCGTCTGCACGGACTACACCCAGGGTAAGGTCTTCGTTGTGGCTGAGAACGGACAGGCCGAATGGAGCTACGACGCTCCCGATGCCAATGACATCTGGCTGCTCCCCAACGGCAATCTGCTGTTCGACACCGGCCACGGAGTGAAGGAGGTCACGCGCGGGAAGAAGGTGGTCTTCTCCTACGAGTCCGCCTCCGAGATATATGCCTGCCAGCGGCTGCCGAACGGGAACACGTTCATCGGCGAGTGCAACTCCGGACGCCTCCTGGAAGTGAGCCCGTCCGGGGAGATCGCAAAAGAGGTTCGGCTGCTTCCAGCAGGGCAGGACGGCGGGCACGCCTACATGCGCAACGCGCGCCGCCTGGCGAACGGCAACTACCTGGTGTGCCACTACGGGGGCAAGGCTGTCAGAGAGTACGATCCGCAGGGGAAGTTGGTCCGCGAGATCCTCGTTCTCGGAGGGCCGCACAGCGCGATTCGGCTGCCGAACGGCAATACGCTCATCGCCGGCGCGGATGCCGGTGGTGCTGCAGCGAGCGTGTTTGAGGTCTCACCCACAGGCGAGACCGTCTGGTCGGTTAGCGGCGACGAACTTCCCGGCGTGAGCCTGAAGTTCATGAGCGGGCTGCAGCGGCTGCCCAATGGCAATACGGTCATGAGTAACTGGCTGGGCCACGGCAATCTTGGCAAGGCACCGCACCTGATCGAAGTCACGCCGGACAAGAAGGTGGTCTGGACCTTCGCCGACCATCGCACGATGAAGACGATTTCCAGCGTGCAGTTGATCGACGTCGCAGGTGATGCGATCCAGGGCGAGATCTTGCATTGATAGAGTTGGAGGCACTATGAAGCGAAGAACTTTCATATCCTGCACGTCGTTGATTGGCGCGGGCGCAGCGGTTGCGACGCCTGCGTTCTCCACACTGGCAGAACCGAGTGAGGGCCAGGGACGGATTCAGAAGGCCAAGCGGGCGGCTTTGGCGATGCAGCGCCGCGATTGGGAGCAAGGGATTCTGGCCCAAGCAATGCTGGAAGCGGGCGACCGCGAGATGGTCATTCTGTTGACGAAAGCGGCCATCGTCCAGAAGGAGGCCGACGGACGTCTGGCGGTGGTTGTCAACGGAGGGCCCACCGATCCAGCCATGGGTGGCGCGGCCTACGCGAAGGCGGCGGAGTGGACCGCGGACCCGCAGATCAAGCAGGCAGTAGAGGGGCTGCTGGAGTGGATCCGGCATAAAGCCCCCCGCAACGCCGACGGGATTCTGTATCACGTCTTCGGGCCGGAAATCTGGTCCGACGGGTTGAACTGCGCTCCTCCGTTCCTGGCGGCGATGGGCCTCCACGAGGAAGCGCTGAAGCAGATAGAGGGCTATCGCCTGCGTCTCTGGAGTCCCGAGAAGAGGCTACTCTCGCACATGTGGGACGACGCAAAGCAACAGTTCAAACGCAAGGACTTCTGGGGAGGCGGAAACGGCTGGGCCGCAGCGGGAATGGCGCGAGTCATCCGTTCGTTGCCCAAAGAGCAGCGACGGGAGCGCGGGTACCTGGCGGCGTTCGTTCAGGACATTTTGGAGGGTTGCCTGGCGCATCAGCGAAATGATGGGCTGTTCCACGATGTCATCGACGATCCGTCAACGTTCATCGAAACGAACCTGGCGCAAATGCTGGCCTTCGCGATCTACGAGGGTGTTTTGGCTGGCTGGCTTCCGCAACGCTACCTTGCACAAGCGAACTGCATGCGCGACGCAGCACGCAAGAAGATGGACGCGCTTGGGTACGTGCAGGACGTCTGCGGAGCGCCCCATTTCGACCGATCAGGCACGTCGACCGAGGCGCAAGCCTTCTGCATCATGATGGAGGCTGCTGGCAGCAAAGTTGGAGCCGCCCGGCCGGCCGCAAACTCATAAGCAGGCAGCTGGACCGAAGACTAACCTCCCGGCCGGTGACGGATGCTCATCGTACTGGCTCCACCGGAACTCTTGTGCTAAGTTTCGCCGTGGAATTGGGACAATAGAATGTCATCCTTACCCGGTTTGGCGTGAACCAGCTTCATCCAGGCGCCCATTAGAGGCAAGCCTCGCTTCACGCGATAGGCTGGGAGGCTGCAGAGCTTCGAGGCACCCCGCAGTGTGATCCTGCCGACGGCCACAGTCAGTTGCGGATCAGCCTAATCGGCGGCAGCCCTCGATCCGCGATTTCATCCGAGGTTTCCTGGGCCGAGACTGCGAGGATGGCGTCCAACGAATCATCACGAGGACACTTGTCGAATTACGTCTATGCCGAGGAGACTAGCGTTCGTCCTGTGCCTGCACTCTGCGTGACGATCGGAGCGCGCCTTCGCAGGAGCATGGTTCCGGACTTGCCGCGCGTTCACGCTGGATTGCTCCATTTCCAATTCCGAATCTCCGGCAGGTCCTCGCCATTTTTGTCGATGTATTGCTTATGCTCGATCAGTTTGTCCTTGAGTTGCTGCTTGAGGTAGATACCCTTGTCACCGGTCCGCGGGGCGCGGTCGATCACATCCATCACCAGATGGAAGCGATCCAGATCATTCAGTACCGTCATATCGAACGGCGTGGTTATCGTGCCCTCTTCTTTGTATCCGTGCACGTGGATGTTGTCGTGGTTGGTGCGGCGGTAAGACAGCCGATGGATCAGAGAAGGATAGGCGTGGAAAGCGAAAATCACCGGTTTGTCTTTGGTGAAGAGATCATTGAAGTCCATGTCGCTCAGCCCATGCGGGTGTTCGCTTTGGGGTTGAAGCCGCATGAGATCGACGACGTTGATGACTCGCACCTTCAGGTCGGGCAAATGCTCGCGCAGGATGGAGACGGCGGCCAGTGTCTCCAGTGTAGGCACGTCGCCACAGCAGGCCATGACCACGTCCGGCGCGCCGCCCTGATCATTGCTAGCCCACTGCCAGATGCCTATGCCTTCGGTGCAATGCTTCACGGCTGCGTCCATGGCCAGCCACTGCGGCGCCGGGTGTTTTCCTGCGATGACTACGTTGACGTAATGGCGACTGCGCAGGCAGTGGTCCATCACCGACAAAAGGCAGTTCGCATCCGGCGGAAGATAGACCCGCACGATCTCTGCCTTCTTATTGACCACGTGGTCAATGAAGCCCGGATCCTGATGCGTGAAGCCGTTGTGATCCTGACGCCAGACATGAGAGGCCAACAGATAGTTCAGGGATGCGATCTTGCGCCGCCACGGGAGACGTGAAGTAACCTTCAACCACTTGGCGTGCTGGTTGAACATCGAGTCCACTATGTGGATGAACGCCTCATAGCAGTTGAACAGGCCATGCCTTCCAGTGAGCAGATAGCCCTCGAGCCATCCCTCGCACTGGTGTTCGCTGAGCATCTCCAGGACGCGACCGTAGGGTGCGAGGAACTCATCGTTCGGGACGGTCGCCGCCTCCCATTGACGGGGGGTCACTTGGAATAGCGCTTCCAATCCGTTAGAGAGCGTCTCGTCCGGGCCGAAGACGCGGAAGTTGCGCTGCTCGCTGTTCAGCTTCGTTACGTCCCGCAGGAAGGGTCCCAGCACGTGGACGTCGCCCATGCCGTGCGCGCCCGGCATGGGTACTTCTTCCGCGAAATCCCGAAAATCAGGCATGCGCAGGTCTCGCAGCAGCATGCCTCCGTTGGCGTGTGGATTTGCGCCCATGCGTCGTTCGCCCTTTGGCGCGAGCTCGGCCAATTCAGGTTTCAGGCGGCCCTGCTCATCGAAAAGTTCCTGCGGCCGGTAACTCCGCAGCCATTCTTCCAGGAGCTTCAGGTGTTCGGGATGGCTTGCGGGGTCGGAGAGAGGCACCTGATGGGAACGAAACGTACCTTCCACCTGCAAGCCGTCGACGATCCTCGGGCCAGTCCAGCCCTTGGGCGAATTCAGCACGATCATCGGCCAGCGCGGACGCGTGCCGTTACCGTGAACGCGGGCGTCCTGCTGGATTTGCCTGATCTGGCCGATCGCGATGTCGAGTGCACCTGCCATGGCCTCGTGCATCAGGCCGGGTTCATGCCCCTCAACGAAGTACGGCGTCCAGCCGTAGCCGCGCAGCAACTGCTCCAATTCCCCGTGGGTGATGCGTGCGAGCACTGTCGGGTTGGATATCTTGAAACCGTTGAGATGCAGGATGGGCAGTACCGCGCCGTCAGTGGCGGGATTGAGGAACTTGTTGGAATGCCATGCCGTTGCGAGTGGTCCGGTCTCCGCCTCTCCATCGCCGACGACGCAAGCGACGATCAGATCGGGGTTGTCGAATGCTGCTCCGAATGAGTGACTTAGGGAGTAACCCAGCTCGCCGCCCTCATGGATCGAACCCGGGCATTCGGGTGAGGCGTGGCTGGGGATTCCGCCCGGAAACGAGAACTGCAAAAAGAGCTTGCGCAATCCCGCCTCATCCTGGCTGATGTCGGGATAAACCTCACTGTAGGTCCCCTCAAGGTAGGTGTTGCCAACCACGGCCGGGCCGCCGTGCCCGGGGCCGGAGACGTAGATCATGTTGAGATCGAATTGTTTGATTACCCGATTCAAGTGAGCGTATATGAAGTTCTGTCCCGGCGTCGTACCCCAATGACCCAGCAGCATATGCTTCACGTCGGCGAGCACCAGCGGCCGCTTCAGTAGTGGATTGTCGTAAAGATAGATCTGCCCGACGGACAAGTAGTTGGCGGCGCGCCAGTAAGCGTCGATGTCGTGCAGCAGTTCCGGCGTTAGAGTATTTGTTTTCATGGCTTATCATTCCCGGTCCATCCAAGGTCAAGCAGGCGTGTTACGGATCTGGCGATCATGAGTTCCTCGTCGGTGCGAATCACCCGCACCTTTACGCGTCCAACGTCCGCTGAAATCAAGTCTGCATTCCGCGCGTTGCGCTTGCGGTCTAGTTCGATTCCAAGAAAGCCGAGATCACGGCAGATCCGTTTGCGGATGAGCGGCGAGTTCTCTCCGATGCCGGCGGCGAAGACCAGCGTATCGAGTCCCCCCAGCGCGGCGGCATAGGATCCGATCCACTTCCGTGCCTGATAGCAAAAGAGTTCTACCGCCTCCGCGGCTCGAACGTCGGTGGCTTCGCTGGCGCACAGGTCTCGAAGATCTGAACTCATGCCGGAGACGCCGAGCAACCCGGATTCGTGGTTAACCATCTGCTGGAATTGCGGCGCGGTCATATTCTCCGTGCGCGCGAGGTAATAAACCAGACCGGGATCTATGTCTCCCGAGCGAGTGCTCATCACCAGTCCCGCGGCGGGAGTGAAACCCATGCTGGTGTCGATGCTCTTGCCGCGGTACACCGCTGTGAGACTGGCTCCGCTGCCGAGATGCGCGAGGATCACGCGGCCGTTCAGAGCGCCCGGGTCAAGCCGCGTCAACTCCTCAATCAGATAAGCGCAGGACAAGCCGTGGAAACCATAGCGCTCGACGCCCTTCGCGGCATAGCGGCGAGGAACCGGTAGCAATCGTGCGACGGCCGGCATGCTGCGATGGAACGACGTGTCGAAGCATGCAACTTGGGGCAGCTTGGGATGACGCTGCAGAAACGCCTCGATCAGTCCGATCTCTCGCGGCAGATGATCGGGGTCATAGGGCGTGATACGATGCAATTCCTTGAGCAATCGCCGGGTCACCCGCTCCGGTTCGGTGTGCTGCATGCCGTGAACGACACGGTGCCCCACAGCCTTGATCGATGCGAAAAGCGGTTGGGCGTCTAGCCAATCCAGCAGGAATCCGACTGCCGTGCCGTGGTCAGCGGCTGTGATGTGTTGAGTCGCCCGAGCTTTGCCTGACTGGTCGCTGACGACCAGATTCGTGCCTTTCAGCCCGATGCGGTCGATCTTTCCAGCCAGTTGCCGCTGGAGAGTCCCGCCTACCGCAAACAAGGCGAACCTGATACTTGAGGAGCCGCCGTTAATCGTCAAGACGCCAGGTTCAGCAGCGCTCACGGCTGACCCCAGCACAGTTCGGCCGGCCAGCCGCGGCTTCCGCGACGTAGGCCGATGACGCGCTCAACGTTGGCGCCGCTGAGGATGCCTCGGCTTGCATGGATTTGACGGCCCATCTGATCACCTCTCATAAGATCCAGTCAGCGCTGCCAGAGGATTCGAGCGCACTCCAGCGGAACGGCAACACCTTCGAGGTGTGGGATCACTCGCGCGGTATAGTCAGTGCCCGGGCGCGACACACCCAACTGCGCGTGGTAATCGAAGCCTCCGGGGGAGCCCTCCAAAGGACGAATGCGCTCCATCGGCTGGAGCACCGGAACACCGCCATTGAGGGCATCCGCGTACAGCTCAACGCGCACCGAATTCGGGTCGAGAGTCCCGAGATACACCTGGACCTCAAAGACACGTTGATCGCCGATGGTTTGGACGCTCATCTCGCCGAAGCGGATCACGGACCACTGGCTTGCGATCGAGTGCCGCCATTCGTTCAATTGCTGGCCGGCTTCAGCATGACCCGCCGATCTGGCGCGATAGGCGGCCGCACCGGGGATATAGCGTTGCTCAGTGTATTCCCGCACGGACCGATCCGCCGAGAAGCGAGGTGTCAAGCTTGCCATGCTGGCCCTCATGCGCGCGACCCAGGCCGTGGGTATACCCTCGGAGTCACGCGCATAGAAGTCCGGAATCACTTCCCTTTCGAGCAAGTCGTAAAGCGCATCCGCTTCGGCAGCGTCCCAGGCGGGATCGTCGCCGTGTTCCTTGCCGTCGCCCAAGGCCCAACCGAGCTCTGGCGAATAGGCCTCCGCCCACCAACCGTCCAACTCCGACAAGTTGATGCCTCCGTTGACGAGCACCTTCATGCCGCTGGTCCCGCTGGCTTCCCAAGGCCGCCGGGGTGTGTTGATCCAAACGTCCACTCCTTGCACTAGACTCTGGGACAGAAGCATGTCGTAGTCACTGAGAAAGATCGCGTGTGGGCGTACTTCGGGCCGACGGATAAACTGAACCCACTCACGAATCAGCGCGCGGCCGGACTCGTCGGCTGGATGCGCCTTGCCGGCTAGAATCAGCTGCACCGGGCGCTGCGGATTAGTTAGGAGGCGAAGCAGTCTATCAGGATCGTGCAGCAACAGATTCGGTCGCTTGTAAGTCGCGAAGCGGCGCGCGAAACCGAGCGTCAAAACATTTGGATCAAACAGGCGAGTCGCGGCTTCGGCCTCCTCTGGAAGTGAACCGGCTGCCGTCAGATCCAGCGACAACCGTCGGCGAGCGTATTCGACAAGGCAGTTGCTAGCAGCAATGCGAAACCGCCAGAGCTCTGCGTCGGAGGCGCAGTGAATGTCCTTCCCCAATGCCTCCGTCGTACCCAACCAGCGGTCCTTTCCACAGGCGTCCGTCCACAGATCGTCGGCGGGCGCGGAGTCCCAGGTCGGCATGTGGACCCCATTGGTGACATATCCAACCGGCACTTCGTCCACCGGCCAGTGTGGAAATAGGGGTGCGAAGAGTTGCCGGCTGACTTCGCCATGCAGCCGGCTCACTCCGTTCACCGCGCCACTGCCGCGAATGGCCAGATAAGCCATGTTGAAGCTCTCGTGAGCGTCATTCGGATCCTGGCGGCCCAAGGCCAACAAGTCGTGAAGCGAAATGCCCAGTTTCTGTTCAGCATATCGACCGAGGTATTGATCGATGAGATCTGGATGGAAGCGATCGAACCCGGCGGCGACGGCCGTGTGCGTGGTGAAGATGTTGCCCGCTCGCGTGACCGCCAGCGCATCCTCGAATGGCTGCGCGGTTGCTTGCATGAAATCGAGAGCGCGTTCCAGTACGGCGAACGCCGCGTGCCCTTCGTTCAGGTGACAGATTTCTGGCTGCAGCCCGAGTGCGCGAAGCAGTCGCCACCCGCCGATTCCCAGCAGCATCTCTTGCTTGAGGCGCAATTCGGGCCCGCCGCCGTACAACTCACTCGTGATCCCGCGGTGAACCGGGAAATTGGCTGCGTCATTGCTATCCAGCAAGTAGAGTTTGACCCTGCCGACCTGAGCCTGCCAGGCGCGCAGCCATACCGAGTATCCGGGCAAGGCAATCTCCAGACGCAACCATTCCCCGTTGGGTCGGCGCAGCGGCGTGATCGGTAACTGCCCTGGGTCGTTATATGGAAAGAGCGCCTGCTGCTCTCCGTTTTTGTCTATCACCTGTCGAAAATAGCCCTGCTGATACAGCAGGCCTACCCCAACCACCGGCACGCCCAGGTCGCTGGCGGCCTTAAGTTGATCCCCCGCTACATTGCCAAGACCGCCGGAGTATATGGGTAGCGCCTCACTCAACATGAACTCCATGCTGAAGTAGGCAGCGCAGGTCAATGGTGCTGTGGGGTGATTCCGCTGGAACCATGCAGGCGATTCCGCACTCTGACGACTGGCCTGGACGAGCGCGTCCACATCGTTTCGGAACGTAGGGTCGGCTAGCATTCGCTCGATCCGTTGGCGCGATGCCGTCTGCAGCACCACCCAGGGGTTATTCGTGATCTCCCACAATCGGGGATCCAATTGCCGCCACACTTCATCGGTCGCGTGATTCCACGACCAGTGCATATCCAAGGCCAGTTCAGCCAGCGAATCGAACCCCTCGATATCCGTAGGCAGCAGATGGTAGAGGGGATGGCTGGCGCGGGTTTGATTGCTCATGATTCTTTCTCCGAACTCTTACCGTGTAAGGTTATTGTGCGCCTGTATCGGGGGCTACGTTGCCAGATGCGGGTATAGCCGGGCACCGATCAAAACCAGGATCGTAGTCGCAATGAGCATAACCGCGTAGTCGAAACCAACGCCAAAGCTGCTCGTAGTCCCGGCGAGCATAAAGGTGCGCAGAGCATCCACGACATAGGTCAACGGGTTTAGACGCGAAACGACCTTCAGCCAACCGGGCATGATTTCTGTGGGATAAATCGCGTTGCTGGCGAAGAACAGTGGCATGGTGAGCACTTGCCCTACTCCCATGAAGCGTTCACGGGTCTTAACGATACAAGCGATGATCAACGAAAAAGTGGAGAACAAGGTCGAGGTAAGAACGACAATCATGACCACGTTCAGTAAGGCCAGCGGGCTCCAATTCAGTTTCACTCCGAGCAATAGCGATAGACCATAAACGACGGCAGCCTGCGAAAGTGTGCGAGCGCCGGCGGAGAGGCCCTTGCCCAGCACAAGGGCTGCTCGTGGGGTGGGGCTGGCAAGGAACTTCTGCACGATCCCAAGGTCACGCTCCCAGATGACGTTTATGCCGAAGAAGATGGCCACGAAAAGTACGCTTTGAGCCAGGATGCCGGGAGCGATGAAATCCAGGTACGGAATGTTCCCGGTGTGCATCGCGCCGCTATGCGAGAAGACTTGTCCGAAGATAAGCAGCCACAGTGCGGGCTGCAGTGCGCGGGTGATGAGTTCAGTGAAATCGTGGCGCAGTTTGCGCAACTCGAATTCGGTTATGACGAAGGTCTTCTCGACGAAGCCAGTGACTGGATAAAGAATGGAGGTGGTCATGGTTTTCAAGCTAACCAAGTCGCTCTGCCGTTTCGCGTTCGGCAGAGATGTCATGGAGTGTACCTCCGGAATCAAGCGCAGTACCGGCGTAATGCACGAACACCTCATCCAGCGAGTGGTGGCCTCCGAATGACATTTTGAGTTGCTCACAAGTGCCAATCGCGGCGATTTTGCCCAAGTGCATAATCCCGATGCGATCACAGAGACTATCGGCTTCCTCCAGATAGTGCGTGGTGAACAGCAGGGTCGTACCGTAATTCGCGCGCAGTTCAATGAGGTGTTTCCACACCGCGTCGCGCGCAATCGGGTCCAGCCCAACGGTCGGCTCATCCAGGAACAGCACACGTGGTCGATGCAAGATCGACTGAGCGATTTCCAGTCGACGGACCATCCCGCCCGAGTATTGCCCCACCAGGCGGCCGCCGACGGCCGTTAGGCCCATGAACTCCAGTGCCTCCTCGATTCGCGACCGCTGCTCACGACGTGGCACGTCGTAGAGCTTCGAAAAGATCAGAAGGTTCTCGTAGCCCGTAAGCGAACCGTCCACGGAAACCGCTTGCGGCACATAGCCAATCGCGCGGCGAACATCGACTGCCTGGGTGGTTACTGAGAAACCGGCTACCAGCGCCTCACCTGAGGTCGGAGGCAATAGCGTGGTCAGCATTTTGATTGTCGTGGTCTTGCCGGCTCCGTTGGAGCCCAGCAAGCCGAAGACCTCACCCGCGTTGACGCAGAATGTCAGTGCATCGACGGCGGTGAACGGTCCGAAGCGGCGAGTGAGGGATTGAAGATCCAGTACGATGTCGCTCATGTGGCAGTATTCGCCCTAACCTAAGTCGACGATCATCTTGCCTAAGTTTTCTCCACGGAAGAGCCCAATGAACGCGTCCGCCGCCTTCTCGATGCCCTTCACGACAGTCTCCTCGTGCTTGACCTTACCAGCCTTAAAATAGCCGCCCACCTCCTTCTCGAATTCAGCTTGATGGTCCATCCAGTCGGAGACGATGAGACCCTTCATCGTGAGGCGTTTCGTGATGAAGTTAAAGAGATTGGACGGGCCAGGACTTGGCCTTTCCGCGTTGTAGCCGGAAATGCCGCCGCAGGCGATGATGCGGCCATGCAAACGCAGAGTCGAGAGCGCCGCTTCAAGCATCTCGCCGCCTACGTTGTCGAAATAGACGTCGATCCCGTCGGGTGCCGCGAGCTTCAGTTGATCGAGCAGTCTCCCGGCCTTGTAGTTGAAGGCGGCATCGAAACCGCATTCATTCCGAAGAAACGCGACCTTCTCGTCGGAGCCGGCCGAGCCGATCACCCGGCACCTGCGCACTTTGGCAAGTTGGCCGGCTACGCTTCCAACGGCTCCAGCAGCTCCTGAGATGAAGACGGTGTCTCCCGCCCTGACCTCCACCAGGCGCAATCCCGCCCAGGCGGTCATGCCCGTCATTCCAAGCGCGCCTAGATAGGCCGAAAGCGGTTGGATTTCAGGGCTGACGGCATGCAGTGCTTTCGGAGAGGCAATGAAGTACTCCTGCCAGCCAAAGCCTGAGGTGACGGTATCGCCGGGCTTAAACTCACTGGCGCGGGATTCTACAACCTCGCCGACCGCACCGCCATTGAGCGGTTTCCCGATTTCAAATGGCGGCACGTACGATTTCCCCTCGTTCATGCGGCCGCGCATGTACGGGTCCACCGACATAAACAGGTTACGGACGAGCACTTGCTGATCCTGCAGCGGCTCCAACCTGGTCTCGGTCAGCGCGAAGTTGTCTGCGGTTGGAAGCCCGTTGGGGCGTGAGACCAACCGGATCTCGCGACTTGTGATGATCGACATTAACGACACTCCTGTTGATAGGTCGGACAAGAATCCGGCGTCTTCCTCTGGCGCCACCCTGAATGCTAGGGCATTGCATATGCCCGGTGGCATTTAACCTTGGTCCCGTCGATTGTTTGGTGCGTCCCGGCCCTTTACAATCTCGGGGGTCTCCAAAACCGAATGGGTGTCGGTACGGACCTAGATTTGTGCGCAACGACACGGTTGATACTAATCCGTCGAACGCGAGACGATTCGATTCGAGCAACACTGGCCGCCACGATTTGTCGTGGCTTAATCGCGCAACCTGACGGACGAATAGGGCCGCCCAGCGCCCAGGTCATTTTCGCACACGACGTCTTTATAGGCTCAGGATCTGACCGGACTTGGCCTGGGCTTCTTCGGCCAGCTTGTAGGCGTGATCCGAGTACTCCTGCGCTCGCTCCGAATGCCAACTGCCTGCAACGCCGTCCCCTTTTTCGTTGTGTTCGGCCGCAGTGCGATGGGCCTGTGCGGCTAGTTCGTGCTGCTCGGCCGCTTTCCGGTGGGACTGCGCCGCAATTTCGTGCCGTTCGGCGGCTTCCCGATTCTCTTCATGCACGGTGTTTCCTCCTGTGGACTCGTGGTTGACTCCCACAGCTTGATGCACGAAGCGGACCATTCTCTTTTATGACCCATCAGCCGGACCCACTAAGCCCCGCATCGCTTGAATCAAAACGGGCTGCAGTGATTTGGAAAGCCGTAGCGCCACGCGTCGAACTTATAGCAGACTCGCGCACCGCGCGTTGGGGCATTGAGCGACACGGAATCCGATCGCGCTGAAGAACCAGCTCTTCGTCGAGTTCTGCCGGATTCGCGGCTCCGTAACTAGCTGCCGGAACGCGGACATAGGCAGAGCGATGCAGACGCTGCACGTGGGATGGCGAATTCTGCACTCGCCTTCGTGTATTGGACTTCGGTTCAAGTTCAGGAGAACCGCGTTAGCCGCCAAAGCCACATTTTGCGTCAGTGCCTCCCCCGGAGTGAAGGTTGGTGCTGCGCGTGCACTAGGAGTCAGCAGTGTAGCTGCCTTCCAGCAGTATCTGTACAGTCACTATCTGATTCAGGCAAGCAGCTCAAACACACAAAGGAAATTGATGATGTCAGAACTAAACGCGGTTGTGGCTGTTTATAAGACGCATGAGTGTGCCGAAGATGCCGTCAAGAAGCTTCAACTTGCAGGCATTGACATGCGAACGTTGTCTATTATGGGAAAAGACTCCCACGCAGATGAACACGTCGTGGGGTACTACAATACCGGCGATCGCATGCGGTACTGGGGTAAGACCGGTGCATTCTGGGGCGGCTTTTGGGGACTCATGTTTGGATCGGCGTTCTTCGCAGTTCCGGGACTCGGCCCGATTCTCGTGGCAGGGCCACTAGTCGCCTGGATCGTCGGAGCTTTGGAAGGCGCCGCCGTGTTCGGGGGGTTGAGTGCTGTCGGTGCGGGACTCTATGGCATGGGAATCCCGAAAGACAGTGTGATTCAGTATGAGCTGGAGCTGAAGACTGACAGCTTCCTGCTGATGGTCCATGGCGCTGCCTCGGATGTCGAAAAGGCCAAGAGCATTCTTGAAGAGACGCCGACGATAAGTCTCGCGCTACATCCAATCAAGTCAGTTGAGTTAACGGTCGCCTAGCAATATTGTTTTTAATATCTTCCAAAGAAAGCGCAACTGAGCAATGCCTTGGAGGGCATACAGCATGTTAACGAACGCAGCGAACTTAAGGGGCTTGGTGATTCGCGCCACGGATGGCGAATTGGGGACAGTCGATCAGCTATACTTCGACGACGAAACGTGGGCGATTCGGTACCTCACGGTGGAGACGGGTGGCTGGCTGGGAGGCCCGCAGGTTCTCGTTTCACCGTTCTCGGTCGTCAATACGGACTGGGAAGAGCGGCGGTTGGATGTGGCGCTGACTAAGAAGCAAGTTGAAAACAGCCCCAGCATCGACACGCACCTGCCCGTTTCCCGGCAGCATGAGGCGGCGTACCTCGGTTACTACGGCTATCCCTATTATTGGGGTGGCCCTTACCTCTGGGGGCCATCGGAGTTCCCCGTAGGCCTAGACACTTCGACTATGGCCGCTTCCGATGCGCTGGCTGATAGGATTCAACGGGAGTCGAACGACTCGCATCTACGCAGCAGTGAGGCTGTCACGGGCTATTCCATTGAGGCCACGGATGGTGAAATTGGGCACGTAGATGGATTCATTGTTGACTATGACGCCTGGGCGATCCGCTATATCGAAGTGGCAACGCGGAATTGGTGGCCGGGCAAAAGAGTCTTGGTTTCTCCAGAATGGATTGAGCTGGTCAGTTGGGCCGCATCCAAAGTTCGCGTAGCCCTCAGTCGTGAGGCGATTAAGAACGGTCCGGAGTACGTGGAATCGGAACCGATTACCCGCGAGTATGAGAACAGACTCTATTTCCACTACGGCAGGCCGCCGTATTGGCTTGCTGATCTAGAGCGCAAGCCTGCCTTCTCACTGAGCGGTGTTTGAGCCTGACCATGGGGGTCCGGCACGCGGATCCCCATAGTTTTTTCATGCGTACTTCTGTTTTGAACCATTTGGGACCGGAGGCGAAGATGAGAGGTACTGAACAACTGAGCAGACTGGGGCAGAGCCTGTGGCTCGACAATATAACACGAGGACTCGTCACGAGCGGTACACTTGAGGGCTATGTCCGTGACCTGTCGATAACTGGACTTACCTCGAACCCCAGCATCTTTGATCACGCGATTCGAGATTCCGGGTTCTACGATGAGGCAATCCGAGCGCATGCATGCCCCGCACAGTCCGGCGAGCGGCTGTTCTTTGAGCTGGCCCTCTATGACCTTAGGATGGCCGCGGACCTGTTTCGACACGTTCACGATGCCTCCCAGGGGGTGGACGGATGGGTGTCCCTGGAAGTCTCTCCTCTCCTGGCGAACGAGCCGGTGTTGACACTTCAAGCCGCAAAGGACCTGTTCGCCGCCGCCAATAGGCCGAATCTGTTTATAAAGATACCGGGAACACCGAGGGGGCTGTCTGCAATTGAAGACGCCATTTTCGCTGGGATTCCGGTGAACGTGACTTTGCTCTTCTCGCGCGATCAGTACATGGACGCCGCCGGTGCCTATATGTGGGGGGTTGAGCGGCGGATTCAGGCCGGTCTCAACCCCGCCGTGCATTCCGTCGCGTCGATCTTCATCAGTCGTTGGGACAGGGCGGTAGCAGGGAAGGAACCCGATGGATTGAAGAATCGTCTGGGCATCGCGGTCGCCATGCAGGTTTACAAGGCCTATCGCGATTTGCTCGTTTCACCGCAGTGGCTGAGGCTTGCAGCCAGAGGGGCATGCGTCCAACGCCTGCTTTGGGCCAGCACTGGCGTCAAAGATCCGAACGCTGCTGACACCCTCTACGTAAGCACTCTGGCGGCTCCGGATACGATCAACACGATTCCTGAAGCTACCCTGCTGGCCTTTGCCGATCATGGGCAAGTTTCGAAAACACTCCCGAGCGATGGCGGCGATTGCGAGTCCGTTCTGAACCGCTTTGCCAGCAGTGGTATCGATTCCGGACTACTCGCCGGGCAATTGCAGCAGGAAGGCGCGGAAGCGTTCGTCAAGTCTTGGAACGACTTGATTGCGTGTATTGAATCGAAGTCGCAACTCGCACTGCATGGAATGAGAGCAGCGCCTGCTCGGGGCTGAGTGCTCGCCGCGTGGCTACCTTTAGGAGAAATCAGAAACCACCGAGGCTTGACGGTTCGGCATTTCTGCTCTGTTATCGAAAGGCAAACCTCGACGCCGCAACAGCTCTGTGATTTTCACGAAGCGCGGGTTTCCGTTACCACCAAGTTTCAGCCTGCACCCCGTACGTCAATCCGGCGGTTCTCTTCGAGTACGGCACTCCACCCACGGAGCCGCGAAGTCCGTCCGACCAATTTGCATATGGTAGGAATGCGCGCAGTACTGGCCTGCTAAAGAACTTCACGGCCTACTCCAATTTGTGGCGCTATGGTGAACTTCCGCAGCCAGCCGTCATATTGGCCACCGCTGCGCGTGTGATCGAAACCGCCTTCAAGAGCAAGTGAGAAGTACCTTGTAAAGAAGAGTTGTGTTCGCACCTCAAACGAAGTACATTGGGCCCAGCCATGTTGCGGATTACGGGTTGAGCCAGTTACTTACGAAGATCAGTTCTCCATAGGTCTCGGTTTCATTACCCAACCGGTACTTTGCACCCGCCCCGGGGGCTTCGAAGGAAACCTGCTGACCGCCGCTGCTGCTCAGACCGTAGCCCGACCTGAGATAGCCGTGGAAACCAAAGCCTCCGACCTGCTCCCGCAGATTTGCGATTCTCCGATCAGACTCGCTAAGAAGCTCATAGGTTGGCTCGGAAGGCAACGCGCCTTGAAACTGCGCTCCAACCTGATCTGACTCTTCTGGGACTGCCTTTCTCGCGGCCAGCTCTACGACCGAAACCGAGTGCTTTCCGTGGCTATCGCCAACCCCTATCGGCCTTTCGATCGGCCGTGGATTCGTCTCCTTCTGCTTTTCGAACTGTTGCTCCAAACTGGCAATGCGTTGAATCAACTCACGTGTCGTCTCAGCGTAAAGTTGCTTGAGCTGCTGCAGTTGCAGCTGCAATTGCTCTATTGGGTCTGCCTGCTGAGCTGTAGCCGTGGGGAACGCCAAAGGAATCACAGCAGCGCACATGACGAACCACTTCAGCGGCCGTTTCCAACAACCAGACAAAGCAATTCTCAAGCCCCGCTTGTTAATCCATGGAGTCATACTCGTGCGCCTTGGCACGTGACGGTCCAAAGCGCAACTCTACAATTCGTGGGGCAATGACGCTCGACGACCGCAGAGCTCGGTAAAGCAGTAGAGCACAAAATGCACTATTTGCATCTGAAGGTGTGAAACTTGCCAGATCGTGTTCTGTGACACTGCTCAGGCAACGGCGCGCCTGGCTTGTGTTTCACGGATGGAGGACGACCCTACGAATCCGTATCAGTGGCCTGCGCCAGTGGTTCAAGCCTCGCTGGAGGTTCTAAGGTGCCTCGCCAAGTCCCAGCAGATTTTGTCCTGGATGCTGCCGTGAGGAAACGGTGCTGCGATTGCAGTTGTGTGATCCGACATCGCAGCCTCAATGCCAAGATCATTCACTCAAGGAATTCTTCGAGAGCCGCACCCACATGGGATGAGCTTCGCTACGTCCGTGCTGATCGCCTTCGGTTTCTGCGCACAACCTGCCGCTGGCCAGGAGACCCTGAAGGATGCCTGGAAGCTAGCGCTTGGCACCGATCATCGGCTGAAGTCCGCGAACAGATCAGCGCAGGCGGCGAAGGAGACGATGGCCGCAGCCAAGACTGCACGGTTGCCATCTATTTCGACAGAAGACGGCTATACCGCGCTCAGCCATGCACTCGCAGCTAAACTGAACCTGTCGGGCCTGCAAGAGCTCATTCCCATCCCTCTTCCCAACCAGGTACAGCTTTCTGAAGACCGGTTCTTCGTATCGGCAACCATGCTTAGCCTCCCGGTGTACACGGGTGGCAGGATTCGCCGCACGATCGAGGCCGCCAATGCCGGCGTGGAGGTCAGTCTCGCCGAGCGGGATCGGACGGCCCTCGATATAAAGATGAGCGTCGCTGAGGCATTCACCGCAGTGCTTCGAACCTTGCGTCTCGTAGCGGTGGCTACGCAGAGCGCCAAGACGCTGGAGGGTCACGCTCAGGATGCATCGAATCTCTACGAGCTTGGCCTGGTTGCGAAGAACGACTTGCTCGCGGCTCAGGCGGTACTGGCAGAGGCGAAGCAAAAGACACTCCAGGCTGTAAACGCTCTTGACTTGGCCACCTCCGCCTACAACCGGCTGCTAGGTCGAGAGTTCACCTACCCAGTCGAACTGATTGACTCGACAATGCCGCAAGTGGATGACAGTGAGGCGGAGCTAAGCGCGCAAGCGCTCCGAATTCGACCCGAATTACGAGGGCTTCTGTATCAGGCGCGAGCCCTACGCCACGAAGCATCGGTCGAGCGGGCTGCAGTTTTGCCGCAAGTGGCTTTCCTCGGTGGATTCACGCACATCCAGAATAAGCTCCTCGTCGATCCGAACATTTGGTCCGCGACGCTTGGCGTTAAGTGGAACGTGTTCGATAGCGGAATGGCTCGTCGAAAGACTCGGGCACTCACCGAGCGCGCTGAAGCTGTTTCGGAGATTCGATCGGACGCAGAAACCCTCATCTCACTACAAGTTCATCAGGCACTGCTCGACGTCAGGGAGACACGCCAGCGGATTGTGGTAGCGAGAGAAGTCATGGCGCAGGCTGATGAAAACCTCAAAGTGGCCAAAGACCGCTACGTCGAAGGCGTAGGCGTCAACACGGAAGTGCTTGACGCCGAAGCGTTGAGAACCCGGAGCAGCGCCAACCTGGCCAACGCCACATATGACTTGGCGTTGACGTACCTGCGTCTCCAGCGAGCTATTGGAACCATCTAGAGAATGCTGACCATGGAAAAGACTAACGCCGTTAAAAGAGCAGTACCCAGAGCGATTAGGATCCTGCTGATCGTCGCCTTGCCTGTGCTGGCTTGCTCCGCCTATTTCGTCTGGGGCCGAAGAGCGCCTCTACCGGAAGGCCTGATCCAGGCGAACGGCAGGATAGAAGGAGATCAAACAACCGTTGCGAGCAAGTTTCCAGGCCGCATCCGGGAGTTGCTGGTGCGGGAGGGCGATCAAGTGAGCGCCGGACAGTTGCTGTTTACGCTCGACGACGATCAAGTCGCCGCGAGGCTCGATCAGGCGCGCGCCAAGGTGCCGCAGGCGAACGCTCAAATCCTGCAAGCAAGGCATGCGGAAGCCGCCATTCAGGCCAAGGTACGCGCTGCCTCAATCGGACTCAGCGTCATGAGCCGCGATGTACCGCTTACAGTAGAAAACGCACAGACGAACGTGGTTCGCGCCTACACGGGCCTTGCAAAAGCGGAAGCCGCTGAACAGCAGGTGGCAAGGGATGCCCAGCGTTTCCGTACACTTGCTGATCGTGGGTCGCTCGGCAAGCAAAAGGCTGAGCAGGCCGAACTTGCACGAACTGCAGCCCAGAAGGACGTGGAGACAGCGAGAGCCGAGGTAGCGCAAAGTAATGTGCTTTTTAGCCAGGCGCAGCTCGGCCCTGACCGTGTGATGGAGCGGTCACAGGAGATGGAAGCCCTGAACCAACAGCTACTGCAGGCTAGGGCAACCGTGAGTCAGGCGGTGGCCGGCCTTAGTCAGGTTAGGGCAGGTGTGAATGAAGCCGGGAGCGTGCAAGCTGACCTTCAAGTCACCGCACCGATTGGGGGCATAGTCGCCACACGTGTGCATGACTTGGGCGAGGTAGTAGCCGCAGGCGCGCCCGTGTTTGACCTCGTCGATCTAGATAAGTTGTACCTCAAAGTTTATGTGCCCGAATCGCAAATCGGAAAGGTACGCCTCGGCGTTGCGGCGCGCATCTATTCCGATGCGTTTCCGAATCAGTCCTTCGACGCGACTGTCCGCTACATCTCGCCTCGCGCGGAGTTCACCCCGAAGGAAGTCCAAACTCCCGATGAGCGCGTAAAGCTGGTTTACGCGGTGAAGCTCTATCTCGTCTCAAATCCGGATCACAGGCTAAGCCCTGGACTTCCAGCTGATGCTGTAATTCGCTGGATGGACAGCACACCATGGGTGAAACCCAAGTGGTAGCCGGTTGTAGCCACAGCGTTGAGGCAGACCGGATCCCTGCGGTGATTCGAGTCTCCGCGCTGCGAAAAGAGTATGGCAAACAGAGTGCCATAGCAGGCATATCCCTGGAAGTCCAAAAGGGCGAAATCTACGGCCTCATCGGCCCGGATGGCGCCGGCAAGAGCAGCCTGATGAAGATTGTTGCCGGCGTCCTCACCTTTGATGCAGGTGAGATCGAAGTCTTCGGTGTATCGCTGAACTCCGACAGCAACGCGGAGCGCATCAAGGACCGAATTGGGTTTATGCCGCAAGGGCTGGGGCTCAATCTCTACCCCGACTTGTCCATCGAAGAGAACATCGACTTCTTCGCGAATCTGCGCCTGGTGCAATCGTCCCAGCTCACTGCCCGCAAACAGAAACTGTTGGAGATGACACATCTCGAAGCGTTTCGGGCCCGGCCGATGAAGCAACTCTCCGGCGGGATGAAACAGAAACTCGGATTGATCTGCTCGCTGATTCACGAGCCGAAGCTGCTCGTCTTGGACGAGCCGACGACCGGCGTCGATCCAGTCTCGCGCCGGGACTTCTGGGCCATTCTGGGCGTGCTGCTCAAAGAGCATGGCACCACGGCGCTGGTGTCAACGGCATACATGGACGAAGCGACCCGCTTTCATCGGGTCGCGCTGCTCTTCGGCGGGCAGGTCGTCGCGCAAGGTGCGCCGGAAGAAATTCAACAGCTGGTTCCGGCCCGAATCGTGGCGATCACTATTCCCTCTCCGGCCGTGGCGCTGTCTCGCTTGCGCGCCGAGTTTCCGCAGATCGAAGCCCTGGGGTCTTTGCTGCAGGTCTTTGTGGAGGATAAGGCGGGACTCGATGCGCGAGCTCGAGTCGTAAGGGTACTTGGCGACGTCAAGCCGGCCCGCGTTGAAACCATGGATCCTCAGCTTGAAGATGTGTTCATCGCCCTACTCCGCATCAAGAAACTGACCACGGAGCCCGACCGGACTTCCACCTTGCCCGCGGCACCTGTTTCGAACCCAACTCAGCCCAAGACTCCATACGCCATCGAAGCGAAGGAACTCGTTCGGGATTTTGGCGGATTCAAAGCAGTGAACAAGGTGAGCTTCCGGGTTGCTCCCGGCGAGATATTCGGGCTGCTGGGCGCTAATGGGGCGGGCAAGACGACGGTCATCAAAATGTTGACCGGTATTCTTCCCCCTACGGCAGGTTCCGGCAGCGTCGCCGGAGCCGACATGCAGACCGCTGGCCGGAAGATCAAGGAGCGCATCGGATACATGTCGCAAGCGTTCTCGTTGTACCTCGATTTGACGGTCGAAGAGAACATCAAGCTCTATGCTGGCATCTATGGCCTGCCCGCCAGCGTCGCGCGGGAGCGCTTCCGATGGGTAGTGCAAATGGCGGGACTCGAAGGCCGGGAGTCCAAGGCGGCGCAGAGCCTCCCCATGGGGCTCCGTCAACGCCTGGCCTTAGGCTGCGCCCTCGTCCATCGGCCCCAAATCCTGTTTCTCGACGAGCCCACGTCCGGCGTCGACCCCGTTGGACGAAGACGCTTCTGGGAGATCCTCTTCACTCTCGCGCGCGAAGAAGGCGTGGCTATTCTCGTTACCACCCACTACATGAATGAGGCTGAGCACTGTGACCACCTCGCTTTGATGTTCGCGGGTCGAGTCGTCGCCGATGCTTCACCGTCTGACATGAAAAGCGAAGTTGAGCGGCAGTCCGGGAAGCTCGTGGAGATCGATGCCGTCCATACGTCTGCGGCTCTCGACCTGCTGGTGAAGGCCGGCTTCAAAGGCTCTGTACTTTTCGGAAGTAGGATACATGTCTTCTCCAAAGACGTGCCGGGTGATACCGAACGCATTAAGGCGGCACTTTCGGAGGATCCGGCCCGATCCATTCTGCCGCGGTCGCTCACCATGGAGGACGTCTTCGTTGAGCGGGTCATGGCGCTGGAGCAGGCAGTGGAAACTACGAAGAACGGAGCAGTCTCATGAACCTTCGACGGACCGTAGCCGTCGCCCACAAAGAGGTTAGGGAGATCATTCGCGACCGGCTGTTCTTTTCCCTTGCCTTCATCGTCCCCGCCGTCCTGATGGTCCTGTTCGGGTACGGTCTGTCACTTGACGTCGAGAAACTTCCATTGGCGATCATTGACCGTGACGGCACGTCCATGAGCAGAGAGTACGCCCACCGCTTCATCGACTCCCGCTACTTCGATTTCAAAGGATACTCGTTCAGCGAGCGTGATTTGGAGCAACCCATCACCGACAATCTGATTCGGGCGGCTATCGTTATCCCCGAGCACTTTCAGAAGGATCTGCTGCAAGGCAGACCGGCTCATATTCAGACTTTCATTGATGGGACATTCCCCTTCAGGGCCTTGACTGCGAAGGGTTACGCGATCGCAATCAACGCCCAGATAACTGCCGATTCCTTGGCGTCTTATCTGGCCCAGACAAGCGGCATGAGCGTGGCCGAAGCAGCGGCTGTCTTTCAACCAGTCAAGCTCGAGGTACGGTACCTGTTCAACCAGAGCCTGAAGAGCATCTGGTCGCTCGCCCCTAAGCTCATCATGGTGATTCTTATGATCTCGCCGCCCTTCCTGACTGCTTTGGGCGTTGTTCGAGAGAAAGAGACTGGCTCGATCTACAACATCTATGCCTCGACGTTGTCTCGCGGCGAGTATCTGGTCGGGAAGAGTGTGCCTTACATCGTGATTTCGACACTCAACGTTTTGTTCCTCTGGTGGATGGCAACAGGGCTCTTTGGCGCGCCATTCAAAGGGAGCTTCGTGTTCTTCCTTCTTTCCAGTGTGCTTTACGTGACCTGCACGACTGGAATTGGCGTCGTCGTTTCCGTGCTCGTCCGTACTCAGGTGGCGGCCATGATTGGTACAGCAATCTTCACCATGGTCCCTGCCGTCTTATACTCTGGCGTGCTGATCCCGATCTCCTCACTGTCGCGATCGGCGAAGCTGGTCGCGTATCTGTTGCCTGGGATGTACTACACAAATATTGTCATGGGCACATTCCTAAAGGGGGTTGGGTTCTCGGCGCTTTGGCGAGACGTTCTGGTGCTTCTCATCTACGCTATGCTTCTCTTCTCAATTGGATATGCATTCTTCCGCAAAAGGCCAAACTCATGAACCAGGCTCAGCTGGCAGCTGGCTCTCGAGTCATCATTTGGCTACGTCGACTGCGCGTGATGACGCAGAAGGAGATCCTTCAACTAAGTCGCGACAAGGTCCTCTTGTTCCTGGTACTGTACGCCTTCAGCGCTGACATTTACAACGCCGGATCAGGCGTAACGCTCCAGTTGAAACGCGCCGCGACCGCAGTTCATGACCTGGACCATAGCTTCGCCTCCAGAGAATTGATGGGCCGGTTCCAACCGCCGCACTTCTCGATCATCGGCGAAGTTGCGAATGAGGCGGCTGGTCTTCAATTGTTGGACCGTGGTACCGCCATGGCAGTGATTGCATTCCCCCCTCAGTTTCAGCGCGACCTGCTGCGAGGGAGGACGGTGACCGTCCAAATGCAGGTGGACGCCACTAATTCTGTTCTGGGGTTCTTGGCCTCCAGTTATGCGTCCGAGATTGTCGGAGAATACTCTCTGGAAGCCGGCATGAAGCGCGCTGGACTTTCTCCGGGAGCGCAATTGCAGGCCCCAGTCGTGCTCAATGATTACCGGGTTTGGTTCAACCCGAACCAACGCGACGATTGGTTCATGTCGATCTCTGAGCTCCTCAATGTGATCACGGCGTTCGCGATTCTGCTGCCAGCCGCCGCTCTCGTTCGCGAAAAGGAGCGGGGAACGATCGAGCAACTCCTCGTTTCGCCATTGACGGCTTTCCAGGTCCTGTTTCCAAAAATCATCTCCATGACGGCCGTCATCCTCGCGGCCACGGCCATCAGCGTGTTCGGGATACTGCAACCTCTATTTGAAGTGCCGCTCAGGGGCAGCCTCATGTTGTTCTTCGCAGTCACGATGCTCTACGTCTTCTGCATAGCGGGGCTTGGCCTCTTCATAGGGACCGTGACGCGAAACTTGTCGCAGGCCAGCATGCTTGCAATTCTGACCCTGGCTCCCATGATGTTTCTGTCCGGCGTTTGGACACCTCCAGAGGCGATGCCAGCGCTGGTTCGATACGCCATGTACATCTCTCCTCTCCACTACTATGTTGACGCCAGCTACGCCATCCTCTTGAAGGGTGCGGGCATTAATGTCATTGGCCACTCGTTGGTTGGAATCGTCTTGCTGGGTGGTCTCTTGTTCGGCTTGGGATTGTGGCGCTTTCGGAGTCAGTTCGCCTAGTTTGCGAAGTTGAGCCCGGATCGCGAAGGGGAAGCGATTTATGGATGCCCTCAATGGGATTTACCTGTGCAAGTGGGACATGGTCCGCGCGAGCCGCGCCGGAGATCATGCTGCCATTGCAGGAGTGGTTGCGAATCAACGCTCCCTGAGCAAGCAACAGGCCTGTATCCTCTCAGGCGATCAGTCGGAGGTGGACCATTCCCAGAGCGTTTGTCCCGAGTGTGGCTATCGATTCAAAGGCAGAGGGTTCGACGGAATCGACGTCCATTGGCGGGCCAAGCACGAAACGATCATGCCGTACACCGATGCGTGGGCGCTTATAGAGTCAGGGAACTATCGTAGTTCCGACGCCAGGTGAAATCGTCTGACAGGCAGGGCTTGACGCGCAATGTTGTAGTAACGCCGCTCCTGCTGTGGCCGCACATTCGACAAACCGGTAGACAGATCAGTGGCAGTGACAAGCAGCCCATTCTGTTCTCCAGGCGCCGTGGAGAATTAGGAGGCCAAGTGGTTTTTAGGTCACCCGCGAGTCCGATGAGCAAAGCTCCGACCCGATTATGCTCCGAGATCTACTCTCGATTGAATTAAAGCAGCAAATCGCTCTGGCTTTATGGGCGCTGTATGCTCCTTTTCGCTTCTCTTTCTGGCCATCTTTGGCGTGATCTCCCTCCTGCCCGCCGTAGACCTGGTCCGCGCGGGATTTCGGACCCGCCCGGCGGAAGGAGGTTGTGGTTGCAGGCCTGTCGGCGAATTGCATTTCCTGGTCTGGAATAATGGGCGCATGCAAGTCGTCCACGTTCATGTCTATGTGAAAGCTGAGTTCGTTGCGGCCTTCGCCGCAGGCAGCGCCGAAAACGCGCGGTGCAGCATTGAGGAGGCGGGCATCGCGCGCTTTGACCTGCTTCAGCAAGCTGATGATCCGGCACGCTTCATTCTGGTCGAGATTTACCGAACGCTGGACGCCGCCGCCGCGCACAAGGCGACGCCGCATTACGCGCTGTGGCGAGACACAGTGGCTGAGATTATCGCTGAGCCTCGTTCGAGCACTAAGCACACTAACCTTTTTCCTGACGACCATGGCTGGTAACTTCGAGTTCGCGACGGCAGGACGAATCGTGTTCGGCGTCGGATCACGGGGCATCGTCGCCGGAGCCGCTCAGTCCCTGGGCCGACGGGCGCTGTTGGTCGCCGGCAGTCGAACGCACGGCTTCGAAGGGGTTCGTTTCGTGGTGCGGGGCGAGCCCAAGGTGGACACCGTGCGAACCGGAGTCGCGCTGGCACGAGCCGAAGGGTGCGACCTGGTGATTGCTGCCGGTGGCGGTAGCGTCATCGACACGGGCAAAGCCATCGCCGCGCTGCTGACGAACCCCGGCGATGCGCTCGACTACCTTGAGATCGTCGGTCGCGGGCAGGCCCTGGGAATACCCTCGGCGCCGTGCATTGCTGTCCCCACCACGGCTGGCACGGGAAGTGAAGTGACACGGAATGCCGTGCTATCCTCGCCAGAGCACGGTGTGAAGGCCAGCCTGAGGAGCCCGTCAATGCTGCCGCGCCTGGCGGTAGTTGATCCTGAATTGACGCTGGACTTGCCGCCTGAGATCACCGCTACGACCGGCCTGGACGCCCTGACCCAGCTCATTGAACCCTTTGTCTCCATCAAAGCAAACCCGTTGACAGATCTTTATTGCCAGGAGGGGTTGCGCCGGGCCACCCGGTCACTGCGGCGCGCGTGCGACCAAGGGAACGACGTTGAGGCGCGCGGCGACATGTCGCTAGCCAGCCTGTTGGGGGGAATGGCGCTGGCCAACGCCGGGTTAGGTGCGGTGCATGGTTTCGCCGCCGCGATCGGGGGGCCTTCGAAGCACCGCACGGCGGAGTCTGCGCGGCTTTGCTTCCGCACGTGACTGCAGTGAATATGCGTGCGCTGGGCGAGCGCAGTTCGCACGGCGACGCGATCGCACGCTATGGTGAGGTCGGCCGGATCCTGGCCGGAGGCGAGGAGTTGATCGCCTGGCTGGTGTCGCTGTGCTCGGACCTGGGCATCCCGAAGCTGCGTCAGTATGGCATCCGGGAGACCGACATCCCCGACCTGTGCGCGAACGCGGCAAAGGCCAGCAGCATGAAGGCCAACCCGATCGTCCTGGCGGAGGCTGAACTGCGGGAAATCCTCGAACGAGCCATCTAGTAGGGAACCTGGGGCAGATTGAAAATGTGCCGGGAGGCACAATGAACATGGAACGCGGCGAACAAAGTCGCGCCATCAGTTAGCCTTGGTCGGTTCTATGGCCGAAAGGGGGGAAGCTCGAATAGCGGTTGGACGTAGGCCGGCGATTTCAGCCGACCAGCAAGAGCGTCCAGTCGATGCTCTGAGGCGGCCAGACTACATACGCTCCCGTCGAGAGCTTGCTTTGACTCGGGTAATCGCCGTTACCACGCACCGAATGATTTCGCAGCTTGAGTCGCGTAGAGCCGGGTGAGATCCCCCTGAATTGGCGGAAAACCGCCAGAGAATGGAGCGGGAGACGGGACTTGAACCCGCGACATCAACCTTGGCAAGGTTGCACTCTACCACTGAGCTACTCCCGCTCGCGGGGGACATTTCTATTCTTGCTCTACTTCCCGCCATCTGTCAATTCGTTCAAGAAGTTGCGGCGACGCGGGAACATTTTCCACTTGAAATGGGATTGTTTCCCACAGCCTATCTAAATCATAAGTGGTTTGTTTACAACATATTACAATCAGATTAAGTTCGCTCTTGGAGAACACCTGAAGTATGTTATTCTGAGTGTCGCCCGAGCAAGATGCGCCGCCGGAATTGAGGAGACGAGGGCAGGCGAGCGACAGCGAGCGCACCGACACCGGGTCAACTTACAAGTTAAGAATTGAGTGGTTCCATATTGTGGAAAACAAGTGGAAATCATGAGGGAGCATTGCGGTCTAATGGCGGAAACAAATCTATGGGATCGAATCAAGGAAGAACTCCACGGCAGGATGAAAACGGAAGCCTTCCACAATTGGGTGGCACGAACCGAGTTATTGGAGCAGGAAGAGAGCCGGCTGCGGGTGCTGGTACCCGACGAGGCGACGAGGGTTTGGTTAGAGCGGGAATATGCGCCGAAGATCCAGACGGCGATTCAGAATCTAAACTTGCCCGTACGTGAAATCCACTATGAGCTGGCCCGCAATGGGATCCCGGCACGTATGCCAAGCGAGAATACAGGGACGGACCCGACGTTCAGCTTCCCGCCAGCCACGACTCACCTGAACCCCAGGCTGACTTTCGACTCGTTCGTCGTGGGGACCTGCAACCAGTTTGCGCATGCCGCCGCCAAAGCGGTGGCGGCCACCCCCAGCCGCAGCTACAACCCGCTATTCATTTATGGCGGCAGCGGGATGGGGAAGACGCACCTGATCCACGCCATCGGGCGCGAAGTATTGGAGCGCTGGCCCTCTATGAGGTTGGTATACACCACTGGCGAGCAGTTCATGAACGAAATGGTCTACTGCCTGAGGGGCGGCAGAATGACGTCGTTCCAATCGCACTACCGCTCGGCCGACGTTCTGCTCATCGACGACATTCACTCGGTCGCCGGGAAAGAGCGGACGCAGGAAGAGTTCTTCCACACGTTTAACGCGCTCTACGACCACCAGAAACAGATTGTGATGAGCAGCGACTCGCTGCCCAAAGACATGAAGGGCTTAGTTGAGAGGCTGCGGACACGCTTCGAATGGGGCCTGATGGTGGACGTTCAACCGCCCGATCTCGAGACGAAGATGGCGATTCTCGACATGCGCGCTGAAGCGGAAGGCGTACGTTTGCCGGAAGACGTGCGTATCTACATGGCTACCAAGACCAAGTCGAGCGTACGTGAACTGGAAGGGGCGTTCACCAAACTAGTGGCCTATTCGAGTGTCACCTCGATGCCGGTAACCCTCGACATGGCCCGCCAGGTATTGAAGCCTGTATTGCACAACACTGAGCGCCGCGTCAGCATCGATGCTGTGATGCGTGCCGTTGCGGAGCGCTTCGACCTGCAGCCTGCTCAACTCAAACAAAAGACGAACGCGCATGAGATATCCAGGCCGCGGCAGGTGGCCATGTACCTGGTAAAGGAGCTCACTTCGGCTTCTCTGCCGGAGATTGGCCGGCATTTCGGAGGCAAGCACCATACCACCGTATTGCACTCGATTCGCAAGATCGAGGAAGTTCGCCTCACCGACCCGGATATCAACAAGCTAATTCACAATATAATGGACTCATTCCATTAGCTTTATGGCGTTTTCCACAAATCGAGGCACCGAAGTGCCTGCGCAAATCTGTGGAGAACTCCGAAAGCCCGGTTTGCCCTCCGCTGGCGGCGTGGGAATTCACTGTTCGTGAAGCCAGCAAGGCTCAGAGTTTTGTATAATTTAGAGAGATTTCTACATTTCCACAGATCTTCTGAATCTTGGTAAGAGAAGAGATCGTTAGATTCTGTTCTAAGAGAGAATCTTCCAAGGAAGAGGACGTCGCATGGAATTCTCGGTCAACAAGACTGACTTGGTCCGTGAGTTGAACTTGTCGCAAGGTGTGGTCGAGCGAAAGACGACCATTCCAATCCTCTCGAACATCCTGATTGAGGCGTCAGGCGAGTCAGTAACCCTGACGGCTACCGATCTTGAGTTGGGTATTCGGTGCTTGGCCCCGGCGAAGGTAAAATCGGCGGGCGCTGGCACGATTCCGGCAAAGCGGTTGCTGGACTATGTCCGGCTGCTGCCTGAATCTGAGGTGCAGATCAAGATTGGCGATAACCACTGGGCTTCGCTGGTTTGCGGTCGTTCGAAGACGCGGATTGCCGGGATGTCCCGCGAGAGTTTCCCGGAGTTGCCTCAGATGCCCGAAGCGATGGCGAAGATCCCGATGGGATTATTGGCCTCGATGATCGCTAAGACGATCTTCTCGATCTCCGCCGAAGAGTCGCGTTTCACATTGAACGGCGCGCTGCTGCAACTGAAGGGCACGACGCTCGTCATGGTGGCTACCGATGGTCACAGGCTGGCGCTGGTGGAGATGGAGAACCCTCTGGCAGCCGGTGAGGTCAATGCGAAGGCGTTGCTGCCCCGGAAGGCCATGAACGAGTTGTTGAAGCTGGCTGCCGAGACGCCTGACAAGGAAGCGGGTGTCGAGTTTGCCGCAGATGAGAATCACCTGTTCTTCAGACTGGGAAGCCGCCTGCTGATCAGCCGGAAGCTAACCGGCAACTTCCCTGACTTCGAACGTGTTCTCCCGAAGGCGCATTCCCATATCGTGGAGATTTCGAGAGAAGAGTTGCGCGCTGCAATTGAGCGTGTCGCCCAGTTTTCGGACGAACGGTCGCGGGCCATCAAAGTGCGGTTTGCCGAGAACGAAGCTGTGGTGCACAGTTCGATCAGCGACAGCGGCGAGTCGGAGGAGAATCTCCCGGTTCTATATGAAGGTCCGACCGTCGAAATCGGATTCAATGCGCAATATTTGCTTGATTTTCTCCGGGCTGTGGCCGAGCCTACCGTCGCGTTCCATTTCAAGGACGCGCAAAGCGCCGGCGAGATGCGCCCGGCTGGCGAGGGCGTCAACTACAACTACCGCTACGTAGTCATGCCGATGAGAATCTGACGGTGCTAGTCCGGCAGTGTGCATCTGACATGACCGTATTTGGACGAAGGTAAAAGAATTTGAGCGATCCTGGCGTTTACGATTCCAGTAGCATTAAGGTTCTGGAGGGGTTGGAGGCGGTGCGCCTTCGGCCCGCGATGTACATCGGTTCTACCGGCGAGGCGGGTCTGCACCACCTGGTCTACGAGGTTGTGGACAACTCCGTGGACGAGGCTCTGGCCGGCTACTGTTCCGAGATTCAGGTTGTAATCCATATCGACGACTCGATCACGGTCGTCGATAACGGTCGTGGCATCCCGGTCGATATCAAAGAAGAATTTGGCATCTCGGCGGCGGAGATCGTGATGACGAAGCTCCACGCGGGGGGCAAGTTTGACTCCAATAGCTACAAGGTGTCGGGTGGGCTTCACGGGGTAGGTGTGAGTTGCGTCAACGCGCTGTCGGAGACGCTGCACCTGGAGATCTGGCGCGAAGGCTACACGTGGGAAATGGACTACGAGCGGGGCCAAGCCAAAGGACCGCTGACCCGGGCTGGTAAGGCAGGCAAGAAGACTGGCACCAAGATCACCTTCCGTCCCGACGGCACGATCATGGATGAGTCGAAGTTCAACTTCGATACGCTGGCCACGCGACTCCGTGAAATGGCCTTCCTGAACAAGGGCCTGAAGATTCTGCTGACTGATGAACGCACCGATCCCTTCAAGAAGAGCGAATTCCATTTCGAAGGCGGCATCGTTGAGTTTATCAAGCACCTGAACCGGGGCAAGAGCGTCCTGCACGAGAAGCCGATCGGCATTGAGGGTGAACGCGACCTTCCGCACGGCGGCAAGCTCTCGATCGACATCGCGCTGCAGTGGAACGATTCTTACTCGGAAAGCATTTTCAGTTTCGCGAACAACATCAACACAAAGGACGGCGGAACGCATCTGACTGGCTTCCGCACCGCGATGACGCGCACTCTGAACGCGCAAGCGAAAGCGTCCGGTTTGGTGAAGGAACTGAAGGACGCGAATCTGAGTGGCGACGACGTGACCGAGGGTCTGACGGCCGTGGTGAGCGTGAAACTCCCGCAGCCGCAGTTTGAAGGTCAGACCAAGGGCAAGCTCAATTCAGACATTGCGGGATACGTGACTCAGATCGTCAATGAAAAGTTGAGTGAGTATTTCGACAAGAATCCCGCAGTGATGAAGAAGATCGTGGGCAAGGCGGTGGACGCCTCCCGCGCCCGCGAAGCCGCCCGCAAAGCCCGCGAGCTGACGCGGCGCAAGGGCGCTCTGGATTCCGGCGGCCTGCCAGGGAAACTGGCGGATTGCCAGGAAACCGACCCAGCGCGCTGCGAGCTGTTCCTGGTCGAGGGTGAATCGGCCGGCGGCACTGCTAAGACGGGTCGCGACAGGCGCTACCAGGCGATTCTGCCTCTACGCGGCAAGATCCTGAACGTGGAGAAGGCCCGCTACGACAAGATGTTGGGCCATGAGGAAATTCGGATCCTCATCACAGCCATCGGTACGGGGATCGGCAAGGACGACTTCGACCCGAACAAGCTCCGCTATCACAAGATCATCCTGATGACCGACGCCGACGTGGACGGCTCGCACATCCGTACCCTGCTGCTCACATTCTTCTACCGCCACATGACGGAATTGGTGGCGCGCGGGAACATCTACATCGCCCAGCCGCCTTTGTACCGGATTAAGAAGGGCAAGAGCGAGAAGTACATCAAGGACGACAAAGAGTACGTCAAGGAGATTCTGCGCCGGGCCACCGAAAACGTAGTCGTGGAATATGGCGAGGGCGACGCGAAAGGCAAGCTGGAAGGCGGGGAACTGCGACAGTTCCTGATGGCGCTGGACGAATTCCAGCAACTCTTCAGCCGTCTGGAGCGAAAGCTCAGCGATCTTCGGATCGTGGAGCTAATAGCTGACCCGAATCGGCAAATCGACACAAAGGCCGATTTCGGAGACGAAGAGAAGATCAACGCCACGAAGGTCGCGCTCGAAGCGCTGAACCTGAATGTGCACACGGAGTTCGACGAGGAACACTCGACTTGGAACATCATCTATCACGATGAGGCGCACGGGAACCGCGTGATTGGCTGGGAATTGGCTACGCAGCCCGAGTTCCGCCGGCTGCGCATCCTGGCCAAGCAGACGCAGAAGTTCAACCACCCGCCATTCGTAGTGGCGAAAGAGCCGCGGCGGGAGCAGATTGCGGGCTGGCGCGAACTGATCGGGTACCTCAAAAACGAGGGTACCCGGGACTGCACGATCCAGCGCTACAAAGGGCTGGGCGAAATGAACCCCGATCAGCTCTGGGAGACCACCATGAACGCCGATTCCCGCAGCCTGCTGGAAGTCCGCCTGGAAGACGCGGTGGAAGCGGATCAGATCTTCTCGACGCTGATGGGCGAGGACGTCGAAGCGCGGCGTAAGTTCATTGAGGAATTTGCGCTGGACGTGAGGAACCTGGACGTTTAGCGGACGCTCCTAAACCGTTGATTGTAAAAATAATGGTTCGAAAGAATGGCAACTGCGGTTGCCATTTTCCGTTTGTTGGTCCAATGGATCCGGTCGCTCGAACGAACCTCAGACGTAGATTCGCTTGACGCGCTGCCCGATGCCGCACAACACGCTGTAGCTGATAGTTCCGGCGGCCTTGGCGATGGTTTGCGCATCCAGAGTGACAGCGCCTTCGCAGCCGAGTAGCGTCACCGCGTCGCCAATGGCGAGCTGGGGGCAGTCAGTGATGTCGATCGAGGTGAGATCCATTGAAACGGCACCGAGAATCGGAACGAGCTTTCCGGCCGCGATCACCTTGCCCTTGTTCGATAGCCGGTGCATCATGCCGTCCGCGTATCCGACGGCAATCACCGCCATCCGCGTCGCCCGGTCGCAGGTGTGCATCGCACCGTAGCCCACTTGGGCGCCGGCCGGCAGATCCTTCACTTCGAGGATACGCGCCTTCCAGTTGAGTGCCGGGCGTACCTGAATCAGCGCGGTGGGCGCCTCGCCGCGAGCGGGGCTGACGTAGCCGTAGATGGCATGGCCGGGACGGACCATATTGCCCCAGGCATTGCGCATCCCATAGGCCACGGGAATACTACTGGACAAGTGGCAATAGCGCGGCGACAGTCCGGCGGCCTGGAGGGCGTCGCGTATGGTTTCGAATCGCGCGATTTGGCCAGCGGTCTGTGGAGATTCGAAGTTCGCTGCCGAGGCGAAGTGCGTCATCAAGCCCTGCAGGCGTGCGGCGTTGCAGTCGAGCACCGACTGAGCAAGTGCTGCCGGCTCGTCCCTGGTGCCGAGCCGGCTCATGCCGGTGTCGATGGACAGATGATACTCAAGTGGACGCCCAAGAGCCGCAGCCATGCGGTCGTAATCGGCCAACTGCGCGAGGGAGTGGATGGCGGGAGTGAGTTCGTAGTCGATCAGAGCAGGGCGCTCGAAGGGGAGAAAGTCGCCCATCACGAAGATGTGCGCCGTGATCCCGGCTTGGCGCAGAACCACGCCTTCCTCCACGTTACTGACCGCAAGCCAGCGGGCGCCTTCCCCGGCAAGAGTCCGGGAGACTTCCACTGCGCCGTGGCGGTAGGCGTCGGCTTTAACCACCGGCATCACCTCGATGTCCGGGCCGACGGCGGCGGAAACGGCGTGGTAATTGCCGGCCAGTTGGAGGCGCGAGACTTCCACCCAGCAGCGGCACGTGGTCGGGACCATCCTCCCATTGTCGAGTAGCGGACCGGCACGGGGGAACCTGAGACGTTGGTTTTGTGGTTGGGTCGTTCAGGACGCGCGTTCGCCGGAAACGAGGCTCGCGAAGAGGCGCTCGTAACTGGTGGTCACTGCGTCCCAGCTATAGCGTTCGCGTACGCGCTGCACGGCGGCATCGCGGAGTTTCTGGCGCTCTGGTTCAGTCATGGCGAGAACAGCGTTCATTTGAGCCAAAAGTTCTCGTTCATTGCCGAAGGGCAAGCCTGCACCGCCCGCGACTTCGTTGTTTTCGTCCGTCCAGAGGTAAAGCACCAGCGCGCCGCGCCCCATCGCCTCGATCAAGGCGGGGTGAGTTCCGCCGACCTCCGTCGCATGAATGTAGGCGAAGCTGTTCGCCTGGAGTTCGTGGTAGCCATCGCCGTAAAGTGCTCCGGGGATGACGATCCTGGGATCGCTCGTATTCCTGACGGTGCGAATGTAGTCCTCCGCGTAGGGCGCGTCACCAATGAGCGCGAGCCGGAACGGAGTATCCACCTGCTCGAAGGCCCGGCGCACCATCAACGGGTTGTTCTCGGGTTCGAAGCGGCTCACGTAAAGGAAGTAGCGGCGGCGTTCCAGTTGGAGTTCCGGAAGTGTATTGCCAGCGTCCACTGGGCCGGTCGGCGCGCCGTAGGGGATGAACCAGGACGAGCGTCCATAGCGCTGCTGGTAGTAGTCGCGAATACTCTCGGCATCCGTGACGATTTCGTCCGGGCAAAACGTCGCCAGCGTCTCTGAGCCCAGGTACCAGCACCGCGCGAAGATGTTCCACTTCTTGCGGCGGCGTTCCAGCCCATCTACATTGAGCGCGACGGGCGTGCCGGCCATGCGCGCCAGAGGCGTAAAGACCGCATTGGCAGCGTTGCAATAGAGCGCCACGTCGTGGTGATCGCGAATGAGATCCAGGGTCGAACTGAGCGTGTGCTGGAGCGTTTCCAGGTACTTATGGCGCACCGCTGGCAGATACCGCAACTCAACGCCGCGCCAAACAGGTTCCTGAGGACGTTCGCGGCAATAGACCGTGACGCGATGGCCCCGGTTGGCGAGGCGGGTGGAGAGTTCTTCTGCGAACGTTTCAAACCCGCCGTAGCGCGCGGGGATGCCCCGGGTCCCGAGGATGGCAATGCGCATGATCTGCCGATCAGCCCTCGACAACCTGAGTTTCGCTGCCTGGAGCGGTCACTGCTCGAGCGCTCTTGTGCGCCGGCCGGCTGACGGGATGATAGCGGAACCAGGCAGCAATGTACTCGTCGCTGACGCGTTTGCGCTGCATGATCCAACGACGCTTGGCCCAAACACCGCGCCATGCGCGACAGATTTCGACGATTGCTTTCAGGGAGTAATGCTCGTACAGGATGCAGCAACCGAATACGACCAAGTCTCTGGCGGTGATGGCGAGCCAGCATCGGCCGTACAGGTGTGCGGTCATGTTCTTGATTCGCATCAGGAACCGGTTTTTGACCGAGTGCATGTTGATGGCGCGAGGCAGGGCGCGGCGATTCCCGGGGAGCACGGCGCGGACGTGGTAACCGCGGGCATACGGTGTATATAGGCAGCGCCAGCCGAGCAATTGAGCGCGCCACGCGACATCGGCATCCTCGCGGTAGGCAAAGAAATCGGGGTCGAAGAACTCCCCATCGACGGAGATATCGTCGATCATGTCGCGGCGATACAACGCTGCCGCAGCCGTTGCACCGAACACGTACTCACGTTTCAGATAGTGGCCGTTGTCGATCTCACGGCTACCGCGGTCCAGGTGACGCAGGTTGGGGGTGAAGTAAATGCCGGTACTATCGACTCGCGGCCGGGCGTCGATGTCGAAATCCGGGCTCATCGCGAGCAGCTTGCCACAAACGCTGCCGACTCCGGGATCGTTGCGGCCTGCTTCTACCAGTGCCTGGATGAAGTAGGGCATCAGCAACACGTCCGGGTTAAGGGTGAGCACCCAATTGCCGCGAGAACGGAGAATCGCCTGATTCTGTGCGGCCGCGAACCCCAGGTTCTTATGGTTGCGGACGACCATGCAGCGGTCCTCGAACTGTTCGAGCAGGTCGCAGGTTCCGTCCGTCGAGTTGTTATCAACAACAATAACCTCGATGTCCGGTCCCTTCTGGCCGAGGACGGAGTCAAGGCAGCGCTTAATATAGCGCCCGCTGTTGTAGGTCACTATCGTGACCGAAACGAAATCGCGTGAAGCCATCCGATCAGGCCATTATCCCAGTTCCGAGTTCCCCTCCCGGGTACCTCTCAAAGTTCGCTTGCGAGCGGAACCCGCAGCGGCCCAAACTGCCGCCGCCGCTACTCGAACAATGAGACCAGCTACGTGCAAAGGGCCGGGAGAGCCCCTCCGCAATGTTTCCCACACTCCCCGGCTGACGCCGCCCACGGCAACCGACAGAGCCGTAATTAACTGGCCCGCCAGGCTAAAGTGGAGGCCGGAGTAACGTAGAAGATTCTCGTTCCAGTATACCTGTCGCTCGCCCCAGTCCACTGAGCGGACCGAGTGAGCTCCTTCATGCACGGCAATGGCCAATGGTTGGTAACGGATTCTATACCCCGCTTGCCAGGCGCGGAGGCAGAAATCCACGTCCTCAAACCAAACCGGGCGGAAGCCTTCATCGAGGCCTCGAAGCGCACTCCAGGACGCTCTCCGAATGACCAGAAATGCGCCAGCGGGCTGCTCGGCCTCCTGACTCTGCTTCAGGTCCAGATCCAGGCAGCGCCAACGCCGGTTGACAGAATTGCCGGGCCAGACTCGATTGAGTGCAAGATTTTCCAACACTAAAGCTGCTGGCGTGGGGAAGCGGCGCAAGGTGAAGCCACGTTGAGGTTGGCCGCCAGAATCGCAGAGAGCACCGGACGCGATGGCTGTCAGCGGGTCGTCGAAGCAGCGAATGAGTGGCTCGATGCCGGATTGCAGAATTGCGTCGGGGTTCAGCACCAAAACCAAGTCCGCAGTGGGCAGTGCGCGAAAGCCCTGGTTGACTGCTGCGGCGAAGCCGGGATTGTCCGGATTGGGGACGACGGTCACACCGGGGACGCTGGATGCCACACGTACCGAGTCGTCTCTGGAGGCGTTGTCAATCACCAGGATCCCCTCGCTGGGGGAGGCGTAGCGCTGGCAAGCCTCCAGGCAGGCGCGTAGGCAGCCGGCTGATTGGTGCGAGACGATAACGGCTCCAATTCGCACTCAGTCCCTCCCCGGGCTGCCGGCCAAACGAAAGTACCAGCGCCAATACCAGTCGCGGGGCGGCTGACTTTGCCATGCGAGAATCTCACGCTCGCCAGATTCGAGCCTTGAAGTAAGCCACGACGAATCCATGGGCGTGGAACGGGCACGAATTTCGCTCCAGATGCGCAGCGCATCCAACTTCCCCGCGAACCACGCCGGAAAGACTCCCTGGCTAAGTGCGAGAATGCCCCACAACAACTGCCCCGCAACCACCGCACGACCGAAGCGGCGAAACCAGCCATCAGGATAGTGACGCGCCACGAGCAGCAATTGGTTTCTGGACAGGAGGCGAGTCGACCGAGCGCTCCAGGCTCCAAACGTAGCACTGCCGAGGTGCGTTGCCAGGGCAGTCGGGACAAACACGCCGCGGCAGTCGCGCTTGTGGAGGCGTAAGCCGAAGTCCACGTCTTCGAGGTATGAGCCGAATGACTCGTCGAGCGATCCAGCTTCCAGGTACACGTCTCTACGGATCAGCAGCGCGGTGAAGGATGGGCTCCAATAACCGCCAGGCAGTCTCATTTCCGCGATTGGGAAGCCCGATCCGGCACGCCAAGGGCACGCCGCGCGTGAAAGGAGGTCATAGCTCCCGTCCATGATTGTCACGTCTTCACAGCGCGTGATGGGTCCACAGGCGTAGGCGGCGTTGCTCGCCTGTGCCGAATCAAGCAATTCGGCAAGCCAGTCGTCAGCCAAAACTACGTCGCTGTTCACGATGGCGACCCATTCCGTGGACGAATCGGTCACGCCGGAGTTTACAGCGTGCGCGAAGCCGTGGTTGTGCGACAGGGAGAGTACGCGTGAGCCAAGCTGGGCGGCAAGTTCAGGGCTGCGGTCCGTGGAAGCGTCATCGACAACCAGCACCTCGCTCGGCGCAAGGCTCTGTCGAAGCGCCGAGGTGACGCAGTCTTCAAGGAACTTCTCACCGTTGAAGTTCGGGATCAGGATGGTAACGGGCGCAGGCATGCGCGGCAAGCGGAATCAACCGGGATGGTATCACGCGGCCGTTGAAAAGACACTCAAGTCGCGAACAACTCGCTTTCGAGAGGGACGCAGGGCACGCTCAGAGCGAGCGCTATCATGGGCTTGTGAAACAGTTAATCGCTTGCGCGACGCTGATTACCGTCTTTTCAGCGTCCGGCATCGGGCAATCCGGTAGTGCGGCGTCCCTGGCGCAAGTCAAGACGGTATACTTGCTGCCCATGTCACGAGGAATGGATCAGTTCCTGGCCAACCGGTTGACGCGCGGAGCCGTTCTTCAAGTGGTGACGGACCCTTCAAAAGCGGACGCCGTGCTGACGGACCATGTCGGAGCCGCGTTCGAAGCTAGCGTTAAGGAATTGTATCCGGAACCCAAGCCTGCGCCGGCAGCGAAGCCGGATGCTAAGCAAAAGGATGACAAGGACCTGCCAGCGGAACCGGAAGCTCATGAGATGCAGGCGCTGGGGGGAGAGCGTCCTGCAACGCCCGCACGCAGCCGCGGCATGGTCTTCCTGGTGAAGCGTGGAACCGGAGAAGTTCTGTGGTCGGTCTACCAGGACCCGTCGATCCGCCAGCCCAAGGCCCTGGACCGGACGGCCGGACGAATCGTGCAGGCGCTGAAGAAGGCTATGTCGCCCGCTTCTCCGACAACGCCCGGCGGTAAGTAGCCAATAGGCGCTCGGTCATGGTCACCAGCCCGCGTGATTGTTCAATGAATCCGCGGGCGCGGCCGGCCATCTCCGCAGCCTCGGCGGGGCTCTCGAAGATATCGACAATCGCTTGAGCGAAGCCGGAGTGATCGTCCGCCAGCCGGCAGTAAAGTCCATCCTCGGAGCCAAGACCCTCCGCTCCGAGGGTTGTGGAGACCGAGGGAATCCCCGCTGCGAAGGATTCCTGCAGCTTCATTCGCACTCCCGAACCACTGAGAATCGGACACACGAAAACCGCTGACTCCGCCAAAGGCGCGGCCAGGTCCGGAACGAAACCCTCGAACGAAACAGAGCCATTGAAATCAGGCAGAGCCCCCTGGGCCGGCGGGTCGGAACCGATCACGCGTAGCCGGGCCTGTGGACAACGTTCCAGCACTAGCGGCATGACCCCTTCCAGAAACCAATCCAGGGCTTCGAGATTCGGCTTGTGGCGGAAACTGCCCAGAAACAGCATGGTGCAGGGCTGACGCCCATCGGGACGGAACTCGAAGCGCGAGAGGTCCATGCCGGCCCGCACATCGCAATCGATTTGGGCTTGCAGGGTCGGGACAAACGAGAGCAGGTAATCGCGGTTGTCGGGTGTGCAAACCTGCACCCGATCTACCCGTTGCAGCAGCTTCAATTCGAACCGCAGGGCACGCAGGTACTCGAGACAGGCTTTCGCCCGCTCGACACCGTGCAATGCCCCGATACGAGTCTGCACGGACTGAAAGTAGATATCGTGTTCGAACAGAATCCAGGCCAGGTTGGCGCAGCCCGTAACGACATACTGCCCCATGTTCGTGTATTCGATTTGAACAATGTCGATGGAATGGCGCAGGATCTCTCGCGCCAGGACGTACTGCACCTCCTCGTCGCCGAACTCACGAACGGCGTGCGGCAGCAGGGATCCAATCCGGGGAGGAACGCCGGTGCGCCTTAGCATCGGAGTGACCGACGCGGCAACGTCGAGCAGCGGTTCCTGTTCGCAAATCTGTGCAGGCGTTTCACACAGCACGATCAGGTGGATTTCCGCGAAGCGAGAGAGATGGCTCACCGTGCCGTAAATGGATATGGCGCCTCCGTGAACGGGTGGCCAAAGCGGGTAGGGACACACGAAGAGTACGCGCGGGCGTTCCGGCGGGCAATCGAATCGCGAGAAGCGGTCGTGGTAGTAGACGGGTAGGGAGCGGCGAAAGGACTCCTCGTCGTCAAGCACGGCTAGCGTGCGCGCACGATAGCGTGAACGCAGGGCTTCCGGCAGTTGCAGAAAGGCACGTCCGAGCGCGGGCAAGCTCATCCGATGTGGGGAATACCCGGCAATCCAAGAATAAAAGCCACCGATCAGCAGCCAGCCGAAGTGGGCGAGCAGGCGGGATTCGGTGTGGGCGTTCTTCCAGGCAAAGAGAATCGCGTTCTTCCCGATCACTCCGTCGATGTAGGCTCGGGAGAAATTCTTGCCAATCGTTCCACGATGTTCGTGCCAAACCCTGCTTTCGGGCTGATAGAGGATGCGCCAGCCGCGCTTCCAGGCCATCAGGCCGATGTCGCTGTCCTCCATGTAGAAGGGGCGCAGCAGTTCATCGAAGCCACCCAACTCGAGGAACTTGCGCCGGTCGAAGGCAGCGGATCCGCCGCCAGCGTAGAAACATGGCCAGGGCGACACGATGCTCGGGTCACCGCGGTGCCGGGCGCGCAGCATTCCGCGGCGCCACCAACACTCGGTCAGACCCGTCTCTTCTCTCAGTTTGCCAGGATCGCTGAAGAAGATCTGGCAGGAGACCGCGAAAATGTCAGGGGCCGAGAAGCCGTCGAGCAGAGGCTGCAGGAAATCGGCGGCCACCCGCATGTCGCTATTGAGCAGCACGACAATGTCGTTGGTCGATGCGGCGAACCCACGGTTCGAACCGCCGCCAAAGCCGTAGTTGTGGTCGAGTGCCAGCACGCGTACCTGGGGGAATTCGGAGCGCAGAAACTGCACGCTGCCGTCTGTGGAGGCGTTATCGACGATCAGGATCTCGTTGCGCGGATTGTACGCCAGAGCCTGCACGACGGAAGGCAGGTACTTCTCAAGCAGGTCGCGGCCATTCCAGTTCGGTATGACGACCGTTGCGGCTGTGTTATCCGGACTCGCGTTTGTGGGCTTGAGGGTGTGCCCAAACATGCGCCAGGCGAAATCGCTGGCTAGCAACAGCAAAGCCGAGACAGCGGCAAACACAGGCGACAGAAAAACGAACGGGATCCCCGCGAGAAATCGAACTAGTGCCGCCATAGACTAAACGCCCTGGAGATCCGGGCCGATGTTTATTCTACGGCCCAGCTTCACCCAGCGCGATTCGCGAACCTGTGTCAGTATCTGGCGCAGTCGTTCCGCTTCCGCCAAAGCACCGTCGCGCGCCGCTTCGATAGCTTCAATCTGACGATTCAACTCCTGGAGATGACCCGCGTAGGTTCGCTCCATACCTGCGAGCCGCTTCTCGTACTGGTCGCAGGTTTCCAGCAGCTCTTTTCGCGCCGCCTCGAACTCTGCGTGGGATGTCTTTGCCCAACTCTGGGCAGACGCCAACTCCGCTTCCTGCGCATGGTGAACATCAAGCAGCAACGCGTGATCCCGTTGCAGGTCCTGTAGCCAGGCATCCTTCAAGCCCAACTCATGCTCCAGCTTGCGAATGTGGCTCTCCCGCTCGCGCAGCAAATTCGAGGTTGCCGGCACGTGGAGAAATGCGGGCGCGCCGGTTTGCTGAGATGCCGCGCACACGGCGAGATAGAAGTGCGCCGAGGCGGGGTCCGGGTGCGACGCCTCCAGGTGCAATTCCGCCGATTGCGGGACGTGCGGGGCAGGAGCGACAGCGGGCTGGAAGCTGACCGCTCCAACGTGGTTCTGAACGTAAAGCGTGACGCAGGGGAACGCTGATTCAAGCGCCGACTTGAACTCGTCATACTGGAATTCGTGCACGTGAAACGGGTTGGGGCCAATCTGCGCCCGCGACTCGGCGTAATAGGACTTGTTTGGCGTCGAGACGATGAACTGCCCACCCGGCGCCAGCAGGCGCCGGGCTTCCTTCAGCAGCAGTCGCCATTCGTCGATGTGCTCGATTACCTCAAAACATGTAATGAGATCGAACGAAGCGTCGGCGAAGGGGATGGAAGTGGCCGAAGCGCTCAGGTACTTGAGGTTTGAGGCGGCATAAGCGCCGCACGCGAGGGCGACCGCCTCGGGTGAGAGATCGACTCCGACCACTGAAGCCGCGGCGTGAGAAAGCTCATAAGAACCGTAGCCCGCGCCGCAGCCAATATCGAGCACGCGCCTGCGCCGGGCCAACCGGACGGCAAATAGATAGCGTGCCAGATGCTCGTTCCAGAGGTCCGCGTCAACCTGCCCGGGAACCACTCGCTCACCCGTGAATTCAAGCATGGCGACTCTCCAGGTAGATGGGAGGTGTGGACCAGCGTACATGTGCTGGCACGTGCAGGCAGCCGTAGACGTCGCCGGCACTCCGCTCCATTTGCAGCGTCAAAGCATTATCTACCCAATCGCAGATTATGGCTGCGCCGGCCTCTTCCATCCGCTCTTTGACGCAGGGCGTAAACGAGAAGAAGCCGGGGTAAAACTCCGGGAGATTGAACGCGAGGTCCACTGTGCGGCGTTCTCCGGGCCCGAGTGGCCCAATAGACGGACTCGCGTGGCGGGTAGTAACGCCGCAAAATGCAATCCCCAGGTGATTGCGAACCAGGAGGCCCACCTCGGGTCGAGCCAAGGCAGCATGCGCCTCGAAGCTGATACGCGCCACGTAGCTCTGAGCTGGTGCGAGATGCAGCGCCTGGCCGCCAAACTGGTCGAGCAGCGAGAATCCGCTGATGAGCGCCCGGCCGTCGCCGATGCGGCCATCCCCACCCTTCAAGTTCTGAAGCCATGGTGGCTCCGCCGCCGAAGTTGACCGGCCCGCGTCCGTTTCTTCCGCCGTCAGCGTCCGGGAATGCGCGGGCGGTTGGAGCGATGCCAGGTAGGCGGACGCAACGCTGTCGGCGGGACCCAATTCGCGCTGGCAGCCGTGATCTAGCCACAGGGCCCGGTCGCCAATC
>Ga0118677_10000398_pt1 | contig 95211 bp, 82 predicted proteins | sample AliMusrvi5mmetaG_FD_86154 | JGI IMG/M metagenome (GOLD analysis project Ga0118677, IMG submission 86154) | reverse complement strand
CAGTCGTTCCGGCCGATGCCAGCAAGGTCATCGTTTCCAAGCTCAACGGCATCGTGCTTTTGGGCGAGCCCAAGGCCGTGGACAAGGACGGGGCCTTCGGCGTGACCGGGGTCCAGGTCCGTGGGATCCCGCTGCTCGAGCAGAGCGACATCAAGGCTAAGCTGGGCGGATTCATCGGCCAGCCTCTGACCCAGGCGGTCCGAACGCAGATCGTCGACGAGATCGTCGGCTACTACCGCGGCCAGGGCCATGCCGTCGTCGACGTCAGCACGCCGCCGCAGGACATCACCGCGGGCGTCCTGCAGATCCTGGTGGTGGAAGGCAGCGTGGGCGCGGTGCGCGTGGAGGGGGCCCGCTGGTTCGACTCCAAGCGTCTGGCGGAGCAGGTCCGGCTCAAGCCGGGCGACGCCCTCAAGTCCGACGGCCTGCTGGCGGACCTGGACTGGATCAACCGCAACCCCTTCCGACAGGTGGACCTGGTCTACGCGAAAGGCTCCGAGCTGGGCAAGACGGACGTTGTGCTGAGGACGACCGAGCACTTCCCCTTGCGCGTCTACGGCGGCTATGAGGACAGCGGGACGCCTCTGACCGGCATGGACCGGATGCTCTACGGCGTGAACTGGGGCAACGTCTTCGGCCGCGACGGCATGGTCAACTACCAGTACATGAGCAGCCTGAATTCCAAATGGACCCGGGCGCACTCCGGGAGCTACACGCAGCCCCTGCCCTGGCGCCACACCCTGACCCTCTTCGGCAGCTACGCGGACACTCAGGCCGATATGCCGGTGCCTTTCACGATGAAGGGCTACAGCTGGCAGACCAGCCTGCGCTATGAGGCGCCCCTGCCGAACCTGGGCTCCTACCGACATGCCGCGGTGGTCGGGCTCGACTTCAAGAGGTACAACAACACCTTGGCCTTCGGCGAGTTCCCCGTATCCGGCGGCTCGCCGGTGGATACGATGCAATGGCATGCCGGCTACAACGCCAGCATGCGGGATCCTTGGGGTGAGAGTACGGCTCGGGCTTCCATGTTCTACAGCCCGGGCGGGATGACCAGCAACGACCGCCGGGCTGACTACGTAGGTTCGCGCACCGGCACCACGCCCGACTACCTCTATGGGAAGCTGGAGCTCAACCGGACCACGGGCCTGCCCTTCAACTTCATGCTCGTCAACCTGCTGACCTTCCAGATCGCGGACGCCCGTCTGCTGGCCGGCGAGCAGCTCGGCTTCGGCGGCTACGACACCATCCGGGGCTACGACACCCGCGTGGCCAACGGCGACGATGGCTACATCATCTCCACCGAGTTGCGCACCCCGCCCATGGGCCTGCTGAAGTTTTCGCATATCAACAAGGTCAAGGACGTGCCGGACAGGCTGCAGTTCCTCTACTTCCTGGACTACGGGCGCGCCATCAATCGGGACCCGCAACAGGGAGAGCTGAGGTCCACCCAACTGCTGGGAACGGGGGCGGGCTTGCGCTACAGCATCGCCTCGTACCTGACGGTGCGGTCGGACTACGGCTGGCAACTGCTTGATGCGGAGACCTCTCGCCGGGTCGCGTCGCGCTGGCAACTGGGAGCGGTCCTGTCATACTAAATCGTCATATCGAGGAGACACATGCAACCGAATAAGAATATCTATTTGTTGGCGTCGCTCATCGTCGCCGCGTTGGCGGCGCCTGCCTTGCCGGCGGCGCCGGAGCCGGCCGACTCGCTGGCCACGGTCAACGGCGAGGCCATCCGCCAGGCGGATTTCGACAAGGACTGGGCCGCCTTCGTGGCCGTCAAGAAGCGGACGCTCAAGCCGGAGCAGATGACCCCGCGCTGGGAGGCGGCCGGCAAGCAGATCCTGCTCAACGACCTGGTCGTGCAGCGCCTGCTCCAGCAGGAGGCCAAGAAGCGGGGCGCCGTCGCGGCGGCGAAGGACGTCGCCGCGGCCCTGCAGAAGGCCAAGGCGCGGTTCAAGACCGAGGAGGATTTCCAGAAGGCGCTGGCCAAGGACAAGATCACGGAGAAGCAGTTCCAGGAGAGCATCGAAGGCCAGTTGCGGGTCGCGGCCATGACCGACGCCATCATCAAGGAGCGGGTCAAGGCCCCGGCCGAGGAGCAGGTCCGCAAGCTCTTCGACGTCGTGCAGAGCAGCACGGTCCTCTCCGTCAAGCCCAAGGACGCCCGGGAGGCCGACATCCAGAAGCTGGCCGCCCAGCTCAAGCTGCGCACCGCGGAGCGCGTGCGCTTCCAGCACATCCTGTTCAAGGTGGACCCCAAGGCCACGGCCGCGGAGGCCGCCGCCGCCGCCAAGAAGGCCGCCGACGTCAAGGCGCAGCTGGACAAAGGCGGGGATTTCGCGGCGCTGGCCAAGCAGTATTCCGACGACAAGGCGACCGGCGCGAGGGGCGGCGAGGCCGGCTACATCGTGCGCGGCCAGATGATCAAGGAGTTCGAGGACGCGGTCTTCTCCCTGCCCGTCGGCACCGTCTCGGGCGTGGTCAAGACCAAGCTGGGCCTGCACATCATCCGGGTCGAGGAGAAGAAGATCGCCACGGCCTTGACCTATGAGGACGCCAAGTCCCTCCTCAACGACTTCCTCCTGCGCACCGCGGCCGCGGAGGAGTACGCCAAGTTCGTCGATGACCTCAAGAAGAGCGCGGTCATCTATCTGCGCGCGAACTTCACCCCGCTGCCGGCCAAGGCCGAGTCCGCGACCAAGCCCGCGGCCGTCGCCAAGCCGGCGGCCAAGGACGCCCAGCCGGCGCCCGCCAAGCCTTAACAGCTCCTCATATCGAGTCCGGCCCAGACATCTCCTGTCTGGGCCGGATTGATTTTCCGATCAGCCACGAGATGATATGACGGGACCGCGCAAGAATCCCAGGCGTGCGCAGAGACAGCCCGCCGCCCCGGCGGCGCCCGCGAGACAGTCGGAGGCGGAATTCGAGCTCCGGGCGGCCTATTGGTTCCTGGCTTTGTCGGCCTACGCCTTCTTCCTTTTCCACCAGATCGACCTGACCACCGCCGATCTGGGGCGGCACCTCAAGAACGGCGAGTGGTTCCTGTCCCACCATCGGATCCTGGCGACCAACTTCTACTCGTACGTCTGCCCCGACTTCCCGGTCGTCAACCATCACTGGGGCGGCGGCGTGCTGTTCTACCTGGTCTGGAAGCTGGCCGGGTTCCCAGGCCTCTCCTGGATGTTCGCGGCGATCAGCCTGGCGACCTTCGGCATGTTCTACTGCGTCGCGGAGAAGGAAGGCGGCGCGGGCGCGGCCTTCCTGTCGGCGCTGCTGGTCATCCCCCTGCTGGGGGAGCGGCTGGAGATCCGGCCCGAGGCCCTGAGCTACCTCTTCTGCGGAGCTTTCTTCCAGGTCCTCTGGGACCTCCGCCGTCGGCCGGCTTCGCGCTGGATCTGGCTGCTGCCGGCGCTCGAGGTCCTGTGGGTCAACTGCCACATCTACTTCTTCATGGGCCCGGCGCTGGTCGGTCTGTTCTGGCTGATCTCTCTGGCGGAGGGCCGCCCCAGAGAGGAGAGCCGGCGGCTCCTGCTGCTCCTGGGCGTCGTGGAGGCGGTGACGCTGGCGAGCCCGTTCGGCATCCACGGCGCGCTGGCGCCGCTGGAGATCTTCCGCAACTACGCCTACGAGATCGTCGAGAACCAGTCCGTGTTCACGCTGATCCAGGCGTCTTATCCGAACCCCGACCTGCTCTGGTTCCAGTGGGTGTTCGTGCTGAGCGTCGTGAGCTTCGTCTTCGCGTTCCTGCGCTACGGGCGCAGGCCGTCCGTCGCCGTCCTGATGCTGGCCGTCGTGTTCAGCGCGCTCGGCTGGGCGGCGCTGCGCAACCTGGCCCTGTTCGGCTTCTTCATCCTCCCCATCCTCGCGCTGAACCTTCGCCAATGCCTGGGCCAGGGCGCAGACGGCGCCGTCAAGAAGGGCCGGGTGATCGCCGCGTCCCTCCTGATCGCCCTGCTGGCCTTCGCCAACCAGCGCGGCCGCATCCTCGAGCACGCGCGCGAATTCGGCGCGGGCCTGCTGCCCGGCAATCTGCGGGCCGCCGAGTACTTCCGGGAGAACCATCTCTCCGGCCCGATCATGAACAACTACGACATCGGGGGCTATCTGATCTTCTTGCTGCCCGAGACGGAACGGGTGTTCGTGGACAACCGCCCCGAGGCCTACCCCGCGTCTTTCTTCACCGACACGTTCATCCCGATGCAGAACGACGACGCCGTCTGGCGCCGGGAGGACGGGCGCCGGCATTTCAACGTCATCTTCTTCGACTACCGCGAGCGCTCGCGCCGTTCCGGGCAGTTCCTGTCCCGCCGGCTCCAGGACCCCGAATGGGCTCCCGTCTACGTCGACCGCAGCATCCTGATCTTCCTGCGGCGCACCCCGGAGAACAAGGCGGTCATCTGGCGGGACGAGATCCCGCGCTCGCGCTTCGTCCTGCCGCGCAGTTGAGTTTACAGGCCGGACCGGCCCCGCCAACTCTGGAAACGCGTCTGGGTGGGAGGCGTCAAGGTCAAAGACACGCTCGCGGTGCGCTGCAGGCCTCCGCTGTCGCCGGTGATGCGCAGGGGGACGGTCCCGAAGTAGTAGAAGATGCGGCTGGAGAGCACCTGCAGGACGGCGGAGTCCGGCCCGGTGATCGAGGCCGGACTGAAGCTCGCCGAGGTCCCCGGAGGCAGGCCGCTGACCCGCAGCGCAACGCTGCCCGAGAACCCTGCGGCGGCGCTCACCGTCACGGTGTAGGCGGCGGCGGTCCCGCTGGGGACCGATTGGGAGGCCGGCGTCGCGGACAGGGAGAAGTCGGGGGCCGGCCCGCTGACGGTCAGGGTCACGGAGGCGCTGCGGGTCAGGCCGGCGCCGGCGCCGGTGATGGTCAAAGTGTAGGTGCCCGGGGGCGTGCTGCCGGAGGGCGTGACGGCGAGGGCGGATGAGCCGGGGCCGTTGATCGAGGCGGGGGTGAAGCTAGCCGCCGCGCCGGAGGGCAGGCCGGTGGCGGTCAGGGCCACGGCGCCTGAGAAGCCGCCGGTGGCGGCCACCGTGACGGTGTAGCTCGCGGCGCTGCCCGGCGCGACCGTCCGGGAGGCCGGCGTAGCGGACACTGAGAAATCGGGCGCCGCCGCGACGGTGAACGAGGCCGCGGCGGTGTGGGTCACGCCGCCGCTGGCGCCCTGGAGGGTCAAGGCGTAGGTCCCCAAGGGCGTGCTGCCGGAGGTGGTGATGGCGAGGGCGGATGATCCGGAGGCGTTGACCGAGGCGGGGGTGAAGGTCGCGGTCGCGCCGGAGGGCAGGCCGGAGGCGGTCAGGGCCACGGCGCCTGTGAAGCCGCCGGTGGTGGCCACCGCGACGGTGTAGTTCGCGGCGCTGCCTGCAACGACCGACTGGGACGCAGGCGACGCGGACACTGAGAAATCGGAGGCGGGCGTGCAGCTGCGCACGGAGCGATTGAGGTTCAAGCGGCCGCCCGAGACGGTGCGGCCCTGGAGGGTGGGGAGGACGTCGACGTTGGCGAGCAGGTTGGCTTTCACGCCCGCGGTATCCAGGCCGCAGTGGGAGAGCACCAGGGCCGCGGCCCCGGAGACGTGGGGGGTGGCCATGGAGGTCCCGCTGAGATAGGCGTATTTCCCGTTGAGGACGGTGGAGTAGATGTTGACGCCCGGGGCCCCGAGGTGGACGGTGGTGGGGCCGTAGTTGGAGAAGGAGGCCCGCGCGTCCTGGTTGTCCGTGGCGGCCACGGCCACCACGTTCGGGGCCTTGTAGCCGGCGGGATAGAAGCTGTAGGAGTCGTTGCTCGTGCCGTTGTTGCCCGCCGCGGCCACGAAGAGCATGCCGTTGCTGCCGGCCCGGTTGATCTCGTCGAGCATGGCCTGGGAGAAGCCGCCGCCGCCCCAGCTGTTGCTGAGCACGCGCACGTTGGCCCCGGAGGGAAAGGCCTGCTTGGCCTGGATGAGGAACTCGACCGCGTCGATGGCGTCGGCCAAAGAGCCCGAGCCGGAGCGGTTGAGGAATTTCGCGGCGATGATCGTCACGCCCCAGTTGACCCCCGCCACGCCCGCGCCGTTGCTGCCGACCGCGCCGATGGTGCCCGCGACATGGGTGCCGTGCTGGTTGTCGTCCATGGGGTTGCAGGTGTTGGTGATGGCGTTGTAGCCGTGGCTGCCGGCCGGGCAGGTGAGGCTGACGCCCCCGATCTTGACCGTGAAGGCGGCCGGGGCCGACCAGATATTGGCGGCCAGGTCGGGATGGGTGTAGTCGACGCCGGTGTCCACGATGCCCACCGCGACGCCCGAGCCCGCGCCGGTGGCGACGTCCCAGGCCGGCTCCGCGCCGATGTCGGCCCCGGCCTTGCCGGCCGCGCCGCTGACGACCTGTCCGGTGTTGTGCAGGCCCCAGAGCAGCCCGTAGCTCGGGTCGTTGGGCGCGGCCACGGCCTGGACGATGTAGTTGGGCTCCGCGTACTCCACGTCCGGCCGCGCGGACAGCTCCCGGATCAACTGGGCGGCGCTGCGGCTGCGCGAATGGGCCCGGTGGAGGCCGGCGCCGCCGGCGGGCCGCAGGACGTCGAGGTCGTGGTCCCGGCGGGCCGCGGCGAAGGACTGCTCGTCGTGGCTTCGGAATCTGACCAGGACCTCGCGGGGGGCGGCCTCCCGGCCCAGGAAGAACTCCGGGGCGTCCGCGCTGCGGACCGGCCGGGCGCAGAGCACGGACAGCAAGGCGAGAACGCCGGCGCGCCAGCGTCCTGGGATTCTCCTGGGCATGGGGACTCCTGTCTAGGGACGGCTAAAGTGGAGGTGCGAGCGGGATTTGAACCCGCGAATAATGGTTTTGCAGACCATCGCCTTGGACCACTTGGCTATCGCACCGTGGGTGTCCATTATACCACTTTGGCGTGGGCGCCAGAGTGGGCGCCTAGAGGTTGATGTCGACCTGGAGGGTGACGGTGTCCTTGCCGGCCACGGCGCGGTCGTTGTAGATGTCGTAGCCCAGGAGCACGCTGGTCTTCTCGGAAAAGGCCCAGGAGAAGCCCATGTTGGTGGAGCCGACCAGGGACTGTCCGCCCTGATAGTCCACGGCGAACCAGAGCTTGTCTGAGATCTCCTTCATGGTGCGGTCCCAGGAGAGCAAGACCCCGGTGTTGGCCGCATGCCCCTGCTCATCGCGCAGGACGGCGCCGTTGCCGCCGTAGTAGCCGGCGGAGAGCCGGCCTAACTTGGGCAGGGTCCGCGCGGCCAAGCCGTAGACGATGTCTTGGTTGGTGTATCCGTTCTTGGTCCCGATGTTGTAGCCGCCGACCGCCAGGGCGGGCGACCATTCCGCTAGGGATTTTTCCGGTGTCCCTATCTTGCCGTGGAAATAGAGGGGGTTGTTGTCGAGGACCTTGTCGCCCTGGTACATCAGGTCGAAGCCGGTCTCCGCTTGGATCTGCTTGGTCGGCAGGACGCCGATGGTCGGCCCGATCATGGAGAGCGGGCCTTTCCTCGCCCCGTTGTCCTCGTCCTGGGTGCGCAGGTAGGCGTCGATGTTGAGGTGCAGGACCTTGTAGGGCTGGATGTCCGTGGACGGGATCCAGATCTGCGTCGAGGGCGTGGCTTCCGCCGAGGTCGCCCCGCCCAAGGCCAGAACGGCCAGAAGTCCGAGGGTGGCGTGATCCATGGTCATACTGTAGGATACTTCTGATCTGCGTTAGGCATCCATTGTCAGGCCGTTATCATGGCGTTAGGCTGGCGCCAAGCCCCGGCCTCGCGGCCCAGACGGCGACAGCCGTCTGGGCCGCCTGGGAGGTCAGCTCTGCAGATTAACCGTCTCGCCGTGCACGCCCCAGACGTCGAGCGCGCTGAAGGCCCCCCTGGCAGCAGCTATCCCGGCCTTTTCCAAATTAGATATCATCTCTCTAACGTCCTATGGAGTCCGCGCACCTATCCCTGAAGGAGGAGACATGCCCCACCGCAGCCACGCCCCGGAGAGCCGCGCCCCGATGACTTCCCGCCGCGAGTCCCGCTCGCCGGCCGTCCAGAAAGTCTCCGATTACTTCGGCTGCAACGTCTTCGGCCAGGAGACCATGCGTCTGCTCCTGCCCAAGGACACCTACCGGCGGCTGCGCGAGGCCGTGGACCTCGGCAAGCGCATCGAGCCGGAGGTCGCCAACGCCGTGGCCTCGGCCATGAAGACCTGGGCCATCTCCAAGGGCGCCACCCACTACTGCCACTGGTTCCAGCCCATGACCGGCTCCACCGCGGAGAAGCACGACGCCTTCGTGGACCCCACCGGCGACGGCCGGGCCATCGAGAAGTTCTCCGGCCGCCACCTGGTCCAGGCCGAGCCCGACGCCTCGAGCTTCCCCTCCGGCGGCCTGCGCGTCACCTTCGAGGCCCGCGGCTACACGGCCTGGGACCCCACCTCCCCGGCCTTCATCATGGAGATGAAGGGAGGGGCGACCCTGTGCATCCCCACCATCTTCGTCTCCTACAACGGCCAGTCTTTGGACGACAAGACGCCGCTGCTGCGCTCCTGCGACGTCATCAGCAAGGCCGCCCTGGACATCCTCAAGCTCTTCAAGAGCGACGCCGGCCGTAAGGACGTCCGTCCGGCCGGCACCGGCGGAACTTCCGATACCGCCGGCGCGGCCAAGGTCCACGCCACCCTGGGCGTCGAGCAGGAGTACTTCCTCATCGACGGCTCCTATTATGAGCACCGGCCCGACCTGCTCATGGCGGGACGCACCCTGGTGGGGGCGCCTTCGCCCAAGGGCCAGCAGCTCGAGGACCACTACTTCGGCAGCATCAAGGAGCGGGTCTTCGCCTTCATGAACGAGGCGGAGATCGAGCTCTACAAGCTGGGCGTGCCGGTCAAGACCCGGCACAACGAGGTGGCGCCCAACCAGTTCGAGAGCGCCCCGGTCTTCGAGGAAGTCAACGTGGCCGTGGACCATAACCAGCTGGTCATGGACGTGCTCGAGCGCATCGCCATCCGCCACGGGCTGGCCCTGCTCCTGCACGAGAAGCCCTTCGCCGGGGTCAACGGCAGCGGCAAGCACTGCAACTGGTCCTTGGCCACGGACACGGGCCGCAACCTCCTGACCCCGGGCGACACCCCGCATGACAACCTGCAGTTCGTGGTCTTCCTGGCCTGCATCGTCAAGGCCGTGCACGACAACCCGCTGTTCCTGCGCGCCACCGTGGCCTCCGCCGGCAACGACCACCGCCTGGGCGCCAACGAGGCGCCTCCGGCCATCATGTCCGTGTTCCTGGGCAACCACCTGACCAAGGTCTTCGCGGACATCGTAGATGGCGTGCACCCCAAGGGCCAGGACAAGGAGTGGATGTCCTTCGGCCTTTCCCGCATCCCGCCCATCCTGCGCGACAACACGGACCGCAACCGCACCTCGCCCTTCGCCTTCACCGGCGACAAGTTCGAGTTCCGGGCCGTGGGCTCGTCCTTCAACACCGCCCTGCCCATCACCATCCTGCACGCCATCGTGGCGGCGCAGCTCCAGCAGGCCAAGAAGGATATCGAGGCCAAGCTCAAGAAGAAGCCCTTCAAGGACGCGGTCCTGGAGGTCCTGCGCGGCTACATCAAGCAGTCCAAGGCCATCTGCTTCGAGGGCAACAACTACTCCGCGGAGTGGGTCAAGGAAGCGGCCAGGCGCGGCTTGCCCAACGTGCAGACGACTCCTGACGCCCTGGAGGGCTTCAGCCGCAGGGAGAACGGGGCCCTGCTGGAGCGCCTGGGCATCATGAGCGCCGAGGAGAGCCTCTCCCGCGAGCACGTCAAGCTCGAGAAGTACGCCAAGGACATCGAGATCGAGGCCCGGCTGCTCATGGAGATGGTGGAGACCCAGATCGTCCCGGCCGGACTGCGCTACCAGAACCAGGTCGCCAAAGCGGTGCGCGGGCTCAAGGACCTGCTGCCTTCCGAGGCGGCGGTGGAGACCCAGACCGCGCTCCTGCGCGGCGTAGCGGACCACATCGACCGCGCCTGCAAGGGCGCGGCCGAGCTGCGCCTGGCCGTGGCCCGGGCCGTGGAGGAGGACGACGGCGCGCCGCGGGCGCACTTCTACTGCCACACGGTCAAGCCGCTCTTCACCCCCATCCGGGAGGCCGTAGACGGGCTCGAAGGCCTGGTGGACGCGGACCTCTGGCCCCTGCCCAAGTACCGGGAGATGCTCTTCCTGCTCTAGCCCATGCACACGCACGGACCCGAGTCTCAGCCCGAGAAGTCCCTGCCGGAGGGCGTGCGGCACATCGTGGCCGTGGGCGCGGGCAAGGGCGGGGTGGGCAAGTCCACGGTGGCCGTCAACCTGGCCGTGGCGCTGGCGGCGGACGGGCTCAAAGCGGGGCTTCTGGACGCCGACGTCTACGGCCCCAACCTGCCTCAGATGATGGGCGTCTTGAACCACGTGCCCCGGCTGGGCGAGGACGGCAAGATCGAGCCGGCCGAGGCCCACGGGGTGCGGCTGATGTCCATGGGCTTCCTGCTCGAGCCGGACTCCCCGGTCATCTGGCGCGGGCCGCTCCTGCACGGGGCCATGAACCAGTTCCTGCGCGACGTGCGCTGGGGCGGGCTCGACGTGCTGGTCGTCGACCTGCCTCCGGGCACGGGCGACGTGCAGCTCTCCATCGCCCAGACCGTGCCTCTCTCCGGCGCGGTCATCGTCACCACGCCGCAGAGCATCGCCCTCTCGGACGTGCTCAAGGCGGCGGCCATGTTCCGCAAGCTGGAGGTCCCGATCTTCGGCGTGGTGGAGAACATGGGCGATTTCGTCTGTCCGCACTGCCATCAGAGCAGCCGCGTCTTCTCGCACGGCGCCGGCGGTAAGGAGATCCGTCCCGCCGGTGCCTGCGGAACTCCCGATGCCGCAGGCGCGGGGCGGATTTTCGCCAAGAAGTACGGGGTGCCCCTGCTGGGGGAGATCCCGCTGGACCCCGCCGTCTGTTCGGCCGGGGAGGACGGCACGCCCTTGTGCCTGGCGCATCCGGAGAGCGCCTCGGCCAAGGCCCTGCGCGGCGTGGCCCGCGCCGTCGCGGCCCGGTTGGACGCGGCCGCGGCCAGAAGGCAAGGAGGCTGAGATGAGCACGCAAACCGCGAGTCAAGAGACGATGCCCGTGGCCGTGGGTTCCGCGGCGCCGGATTTCCGGCTGCCGGACCAGGACGGCAAGGAGTTCCATCTGGGCGACCACCTGGGCCAGAAGGCGGTCGTCCTGTTCTTCTACCCCCTGGACTGGAGCCCGACCTGCAGCCAGGAGAACGCGTGCTTCACGAGCAGCCTGACGCGCTTCGCGAAGTACGGCGAGGTGGCGGCCATCTCCAGCGACTCGGTCTACTGCCACCGGGCCTGGGCCGAGGCGCGGGGCTTGAAGCACCGCCTGCTCTCGGACATGCACCGCTCCGTGTCCAAGTCCTACGGGCTGTATCTCCCGCAGGCCAACATCAACCAGCGCGCCACCGTCATCATCGGCCGCGACGGCAAGGTCGCCTGGGTCAAGGTGGAGCTGGACATCACCAAGGAGCGCGACTACAACGAGGTGGAAGCGGCGCTGGCCAGGCTTCCCAAGTGAGATGACCATGACAACCGAGAACAAGAAAGCCGAGCCGAAGATGGACCCCAACGCCCTGTATCGGGAAGAGGTCTTCACCGACCACCAGACGGGCAGCCTGCGCCGCCTGGCGCCGGTCCAGGCCGACGGGTCCGCGGACGCGGTGCGCAAGACCATCTACATCGGGGAAGCCCAGCTGCTGACCTCGGCGGGGGCCCTGCCCTTGAGCTTCGAGATCGAGGCGCAGTCCCTCGGCGAAGCCGCGCAGAAATACGGCGCGGGCGTCAAACAGGCCTATGAGCAGGCCCTCGAGGAGTTCCAGGAGATGCGCCGGCGCGCCAACTCCTCTCTGGTCCTCCCGGGAGCCGGCGGCTCGGGCCTGGAAGGCTTGGGCGGGGGCATGGGCCCCGGCGGCCTGTCCGGCGGCAAGCTCAAGCTTTGAGCCGCCTGAAGAGCCAGGCGAAGAGGCGCAGTCCGCTCTTGGCCAGCTCGAAGAGCCCCCGCGGCCTGAGCGCGGTCTTCAGGAGATAGCCGGGCCTGAAGTAGAACCTGCGGTAGGCTTGGCTCATGATGCGCCGCAGGCGCTCCTCGGTCCAGTAGTCGGTGATGAGCAGAGGCCTGGTGTCGCCGTACTCCTCCGGCGCGAGGCCCGGGCCTTCGCGGTACCAGCCTTTTTCCACCGCCAGGTCGTAGAGGGCGGTGCCCGGGAAGGGGCTGAGGCTCGCGAACTGGGCGAAATCGAGGCCGAGGTCCACCGCGAACTGCACGGTCTGGAGTCCCTCCTCGTGATCCTCCACGGGGAGGCCGAGGATGAAGTAGCCGAGGACCTGGATGCCGGCGGCCTTGGTCCGCGCGACGGCCTCTTCGATCTGCTCGACCCGGACTCCCTTGCGCAGCCAGTCGAGTCCCTTCTGGTGCGCGGTCTCGATGCCGTAGGCGATCTGGACGCAGCCGGCCTTGCGCATCCAGGCCAGGAGCTCCGGGTCGACGATGTTGACGCGGCCTTCGCATTTCCAGCGGATCTTGAGGCCGCGGGCGAGCATGCGCCGGCAGATCTCCACGACGCGGTCTTTCTGCAGGGTGAAGAGGTCGTCGTAGAACATGAAGGCGGTGACGCCGTGGCGCAGGTGGAGGGCCTCGATCTCCTGGATCACGTTCTCAGGGCTGCGGGGCCGGTACCGGCTGCCGCAGACGGTCTTGTCGCAGAAGATGCACTGGTAGGGGCAGCCGCGGCTGGAGAATATCGTGGCGACGCGCTCGCCGGGGAAGAGAGGGTGGCGGTAGCTCGCCATGGGCATGAGGTCCCAGGCGGGGAAGGGGAGCCGGTCGGGGTCGGCGATGGAGGCGGGCCGGGAATCGCGGCTCGGGGTGATGACGCCGGGCAGGCGGGCGTCGGCGTCTCCGGCCAGCAGTCTTTTCGCGAATCCGGGGAAGACCTCTTCGGCTTCGCCGCGGAAGCCGAAGTCCAGCTCCGGGCATTGGGCGAAGATCTTCTGGCCGACGGCGCTGGGGTGGGCTCCGCCCAGCACGAGCCAGCGGGCGTGGGGGCGCAGGCTCTTGGCGAGCCGGTAGGCGGAGCCGCAGAGGGGGGTGGTGGCGGTGATGCCTGCGATCTCAGGTCTGAGTCTTGCGATCTCCTGTACGACAGCGTCGTTGTCCCAGCCCAGGGCCACGGCGTCGATGATCCGGGTCTCCAAGCCGGCTTGGCGCAGGGACGCGGCCAGATAGCCCAAGCCCAGGCTCGGGATGAGCAAAGAGGGGTTCTTTCCGGAGATGGGTGGATTGATGAGGGCGATCTGGGGCATTTTCAGGCGTTTGGCGTCGGGGATAATATACCATGACCCGTGCCGAAAATGCGTAAAAAGCGTGAAGGCCTGACCCCGTGCTTGATATAATGCTGGCCACTTGATGAAGCCCAGGCTGGCTCTATTTCTTTCGCTGCTCGCGGTCTGGGCCGCGCTTCACCACGGCGTCCTCACCTACATCTTCCTCCACCCAGCCGCCCTCAGCCTGGCCGTCTTCCCCCAGGCCCTCAAAGCCCTGGCGCGCCTGGCGGTCATGGCTTGGCTGCTGGCCGCGGCCATGGGCCTGGGCCGCATTCTTCTCAAGCCGCTCGCCCTGCCCTACGCGGAACCAGCCGAGCGCTCCATCCTGGAGGCCGGCCTCGGGCTCGGCCTCCTCAGCCATGCCCTGTTCCTCTTCGGACTCCTGCAGCTCTGGAAGCCCGCGCCGCTGGCCGTCCTCTTCGGCCTGCTGACCCTTTCCGCCGGGTCGACCTTGCGGACCCTGCGGGGCAAGCTCTCCATCCCGACGCCGCTGACCTGGGCCCAGGCCCTTTTCGCCTTGCCCATCATCCTGGCCGCTCTCTACGGATTCATCTCCGCCAATGCCCCGCCCACGGAATGGGATTGCCTGGCCGTCCATCTCGAGCTGCCCAAACTCTACGCCCAGATCGGCTCCCTCCTGCCTCTGCGCTGGCTGGCCCACGGCTTCGACCCCATGGCCGTGGAGATGCTCTATGTCCCGGCGCTCGTCTTCAAAGCTCCGGAGCTGCCCGCCATGGTCGCGCTGCTCTGCGAAGGCCTCATGGCCGCGGCCCTCTGGGTCTGCGGCCGCCGCATCAGCTCCCGCCCTGTCGCCCTCGCGGCCGTCGCCCTCTTCCTGTCCCAGCCCGCCGTGATCTACGTCAGCGGCACCCCGGGGACCGATTTCGGCGTCGGCCTCTTCGCCATGCTCGCGTTCTGGACCGCCTGGCGAGCCATGGAGGCCAAGCAGGGCCGGTGGCTCATCCTCTCCGGAGCGCTCAGCGGCCTGGCCGCCGTCTCGAAGACCACCGGGATCTTCCTGGCCGCGGCCTTGGGGCTCATGCTCGCGGTGCGCGTGCTCGGCCCAGAGCGCAGGCTCTGGCGTTGGGCGCTCGGCTGGGCCGCCGCCGCAGCCCTCTTCGCGGCGCCCTGGTTCCTGCGGACTTTCATCTGCACTCACAACCCCATCTGGCCCTACCTGCCTCAGCTCTTCGGGGGCAGCGCCAGGGAGCTCTACATCTTTGCCCGGGCCAAGAGCGCCACGCTGGAAGGCGTCGGCAGCGGGTGGCGGCAGCTGCTCCTGCTGCCTCTGAATCTCCTGTTCCAGAAGCCGGAGGTTTTCCACCATTCCAGCCGGGAGCTTCTGATCCCCTTCCTGGCGCTGGGGGCCTTGAGTTGGCGCAGCGTCGGCAAGGACGCCTTCGCCAAGTGGACCCTGGCGTATCTGGGCTTCTTCACGATCCTGTGGTTCCAGGCCGTGCAGAACTGGCGCTACTTCATCCCGCTCATGCCGTGGCTCTGCCTGCTGGCCTGCGGCTGGGCCGCGCGGTCCTGGCAGGAGGGCGGCTGGCGCAGGTGGGCGGCCGGCTTGCTCGCCGTCGGCTTCAGCGCGGTCCCGGCGATGTCCGCCAACAACGCCCTCTTCCCGGTGCTCGGGCTGAGGTCTCAGGACCCCGGGCAGAGCTCAGAGGAGGCCTATCTGAGGCACAGCCTCGATTCCTACCCCGCCATGGAGTATATCAACCGCACGGCGCCGGCGGATGCCAGGATCCTCCTTTATAGAGAGGTCCGGTCCTTCTATCTCGACCGCTATGTCCTGGTCGGAGACCCCCAGAACGAGATGCTCATCCGCTACGAAGAGCTCGACACCCCGGAGGAGCTCTACGCGCGGCTGCGGGCCCTCGGAATCACTTCCGTGCTCGTCGACCCTCATCTGGAGACCTTCAGCCCCCGCGTCCCGGGCTTCCGGCGCGCGGAGGCCTTGATGCAGGCCGTCCTGCAGCGCTACGCCGCGGCCCCGCTGGACATCGACGGCGTCCAGCTCTACGGCTGGAGGACGCCGTGAAGATCGCGCTCATCCCCATCTACAACGAGGAGGCCACGCTCGCCGCGGTCCTGGACTCCGCCAGCCGCTGGGCGGACACCCTGGTCCTCGTCGATGACGGATCCTTGGACGGCTCGGCCCGCATCGCCCGCGATTGGTGCATCCGGCACGGGGCCAAAGGCGCCTTCATCGCCCTGCCGCGGAACCAGGGCATGGGCGCGGCGCTCAAGGCGGGCTTCGTTCATATCGCGCGGGGCCTGGAGGCCGGGCGCTGGCGGCCCCAGGACCTCGTGGTGTTCGTGGATGCCGACGGGCAGTACCAGGACGCCGACCCCCGGGAGCTCTGCGCGTACCTGGAGAGCCGCGGCTATGACGTGGCCTCGGTCCGCCGCGATTTCTCCCTCTACCCCTTCTACAAGCGCCTGGGCAACAGCCTGCTCAGCCTTTGGGCGAGCCTCCTGTGCGGCCAGCGTTATCACGACATCGAGGCCGGGATGCGGGTCATGAGGGCGGGGGTCATCCCGAGCCTGCTGGAGTACTTCCTGGGCTGGCGCTACAGCTGCTCGCAGGAGATCGGGATCATCACCGTGCTCCTGGGGTTCAAGGCGGACAACAGCTTCGTGCAGCCGGTGAGCTACTATCGCTCCCGGACCAGGATATCGGACTTCATCCTCAACGCCGCGGTGGGGCTCATCGCCAGCCTCCGGGTGCGCCTGCGCCGCAAGGCCTCCGGCGGCGCCGCGCCGGCGGCTCGACCGTCGTCATGATCCCTGCCTCATGAGACCGGCCCCGAAGAAAAGCTCCTCCAGCCGGCATCCGGCCGAGACGGCCGCCGGTCCCGGCGTCTCCTGGCTGGCCCTGGCGGTCTTAGTCTTGGCCACGCTGCTCGTCTTCTGGCCCACCCTTCACAACGGCTTCATCAGCGGGGACGACGACATCAACATCCTCAACAATCCCGATTTCCGCGGATTCACTTGGGCTCACTTGAAATGGATGTGGACGACCTCTCTCATGTACCATTACCGGCCCTTGAGTTGGATGTGTCTGGGCTTGGTGCATCGGATCTGGGGCCTGGATCCTTTCGGCTACCACCTCACCAGCGTCTTGCTGCACATCATCGCCGCCGTCCTGTTCTATGCCATCGCTCGACGCCTGTTGAGATCGAGCATCCCCGACCTCTCCGAGGCCGACGGCCCGGCCCTCGATGCCTCCGCCCTTCTGGCCGCGCTTTTGTTCGCTGTCCACCCCTTGAGAGTCGAATCCGTGGCCTGGGCCTCGGCCCAAGAGTATGCCGTAGCCGGCATCTTCTATCTGTTCTCGATCGACGCTTATCTGCGAGCCCATGCCGCGGGCCAGGAATCTTCGCGTTCCCGGTGGCTGGCCGCGGCCCTGGGCAGCTTCATTTTATCCTTGTTGTCTTTCCCCTTGGCTATGGCTTTGCCGATCGTTTTTCTCATCCTCGATGCCTATCCGCTGCGGCGGTTTTCAGAAGGGATCAGGATCTGGTTCGAGAAGATCCCTTTGCTGATCCCGATCTTGATCATCGCCGCTGTCGATTACAGGGCCCACCAGCACAATATGCTCGTTGTCGCGGAAAGCCTGGCCGCGCATTGCGCCAGGATCGGCTTCGGGTTGTGCTTCTATATCGGGAAGACGTTCTGGCCAGTCCATCTGTCTCCCATGTACGAGGCGCCCGCCCCGTTCGATCCTTCCGCCAGGCTGTTTATATCGTGTATGGCGTCGGCAGGCCTTCTGACTTTAGGCGCGATCGTGGGCCGGCGCCGCTGGCCGGCCGCGGCAGCGGCCTGGGCGTACTATGCGGTCACTTTGGCTCCGGTGTTGGGCGTTTCATTCGGCTGGCTGTTCCTGGCCTCCGATCGCTACAGCTATTTCTCCTGCTTGCCTTGGCCGATCTTCGCCGCCGCAGGGTTCTTGCAATTGTGGCGGCGGGCCGGAGTCTGGCGCAAGAGTATCCTGGGCCTGGCGGCGGGGGCGGCGCTGGCCGTGTTGATGATCTCGACTTGGCGTCTAAGTCATATCTGGCATGACTCTGAAAGCTATAACCGGTACATCTTGTCCATAGAACCGCGATGTGCCATAGCCCATAACAATCTGGGACTGATCTTGTCTGATCAGGGGAAGACCGCGGAGGCCATCGCCGAATATCGGCAAGCGATCGAGCTGAATCCGGAGGCGCTGGGAGCCCGCGGCAATTTCGGACAAGTCTTGGGCAGTCTTTATACGAATCTGGGGAAGGCGTTGTTCGTCCAGGGGCGAACGGCCGAGGCCGTGGCCGCATACCGCAAAGCGCTCGAGATCGATCCTGAAGTGCCGGAAGCCCATAATAACCTGGGTGTGGCCTTGGCAAGCCAAGGCCAGATCAAGGAAGCCGTAGCCCACTATCGGCAAGCCCTCAAGATTAATCCGGATTATGCCCAGGCCCGCAGTAATCTGGAGGCCGTCTTGGGAGGCTCAAGTCGCGGCGGGGAAGCGGCCTCCGGCCTGGTCAATGACGGGGTCGCATTGGCCCGCCAAGGCCGGACGGAGGAGGCCATCGCCCTATTCCGGCAGGCGCTCAGGGTCGATCCCCGATCGGCGAACGCCCATATCGATCTGGGCGTGGCCCTGGCGGCCCAGGGGAAGGCTCAGGAGTCTATCGCCGAATACCGGCAAGCGCTGGCGATAGCGCCGGACTCCGCTTTGGCGCACAATAATCTGGGGTTCGCCTTGGCGGGTCAAGGGAGGCTGAAGGAGGCGGTCGTCGAGTACCGGCAAGCCCTCAAAATTAATCCGGATGATGCGCAGGCGGCGTACAATCTGCGCGAGGCTCTGAGCCGGCTCTCCCCCGCAGCAGCGCCTTGAGGCCGGCCCAGGCCAGGATGAGCAGCCAGGCCAGGACGGCGCTCCAGAGCAGACGCTCATACCACGAGGTGTCCACCAGGCTCGACATCTGGACCTTGAAATAGAACTTGTCGAACCAGAGCAGGGTCAGGCTGCCGGCCGACAGGGCGCCGAGCACGGTCAGGCCCGCCAGGAGGGCCGCGGCGGGCAGCTCGACGAGCAGGGGCAGGATGGGGGTGAGCAGAAAGCCTAGGGGCCGAAGCGCCGCCAGCGCGGCCAGAAGATGCGGATGCCAGTTCTCGCCCATGCCGGAGTAGGCCTCCGCCACGGAGATGTGCGAGAAATCCAGCCGTCCGCCGGGCAGGACGTAAGCCCACAGGCACAGCCCGACCAGGCCCAGCCCTTCCCAGAGCGGCGCGCCCAGCGCCGGCAGCAGGGCCCAGCGCCAGCCCGCGAGCGTCGCCAGAGCGAGCAGGCACGCCTCGCCGCCAGAGGACTGGGTGCGGCAGAAGGACAGGCCGGCCAGGCTCACCCAGAAGGCTTTGGTCTGACGCGGCAGAGGCGAGAGCCAGGCCGCGCCCAGAGAGAGCAGGCAGAGTCCCCAGATCCAATGGCGCAGAGCCTGCGGCCAGGGCAGCAGGGCCAGGGCCATGGGCGCGGCCGCGACAGCGCCCGAGAGGCTGGCCGCCTTGCGGCCCAGCGCCGCGAGCAGGCGCCGATACAGGACGGCCGCCAGGGCCAGCACGGCTGCGAGCTCGACGGCGCGCCAGGGGGCCGCTCCCCAACGGCGCAGGTCGAACTTGGGCAGGCAGTAGCGCAGCGTGGACATCTCCGTCCCGTTGGTCCAGCCGCTCATGGCGGCGCAGAGCGCCAGCGTCGCCGCGGCCCAAGCCCAGGGCCGCAGTCCGTCCTGGCGCCAGCGGGCCAGGCGCATCGCGAGCAGAAGGACCATCGCGGCCCAGGACCAGAGCGAGACGTCCACCAGGTTCGGGAAGGCGAGGGCGACCAGCGCCGCCCACCACGTCGTCCAGCCCAGCCAGCTCAGCGCGGGGCGGCCCAGTCCGGAGACCAGGCTCAGGAGGAGCAGCCCCGCCGCGGCGGCCAGTCCCCCAGCCGCGGCCAGCGGCCAGAGACTATGGAACTGCAGGGGGCAGACCAGGAGCCCCAGGCCGAAAGCCGCCAGGGCTCCGGCCGCGCGCCGGGTCTGGCGATGGGCCCGGGGCCAGGCCGCGCCGAAGGACGCGGCCAGCACCAGCAGCCAGAGCAGCCAGGTCAGGCGTCCGGCCCATTGGCCCGGCGAGTGCTCGCCGAGCTCCTGGTCCACGGCGGCCACGGCGCGCTCCGCGGCCGAGGCGCAGGCGCCATAGTCGCCGGCCTGCCAGAGGGCGCGGGCTTGCCGGAGGGGGGCCTCCGGGTCGATCTTCAGCCAGGGCCAGTCGGCGCGCGCCGCGAGCCAGCGCCGCCGGCGCTGCTCCAGCAGGTCGAGCATGACCGACGCGCGGTCCTTCGCGGAGAGGTCGAAGGCCTCGAGATGCGGCATCCCGTCCGCCAGGATCGGCGGCGGCAGGCCCATGAGCGCGGCCAACGTGGACGCCGAGTCGCGCTGCGCAAACGTCCCCAGCCAGCCGGGATGGATGCCGCGTCCCCAGAGGATGTAAGGCGTCCGGCGGGCGTCGATCTCCATGCCGCCATGGCTGCCGTCGGCGCTCTGGCCATGGTCGGCCGTGAGCAGGACGGCGGCCTGCGGGCCGGCGGCCGCGGCCAGCTCCGTGATCCGGTCGTCGAGCCAGAGGAGCTTGCGGCAGTAGTCGGCCGAGCCGATGCCGTCGTGATGCCCGATGCCGTCGAGGTCGAAGAGGTGGATGGCCAGGAGATCCCAGCCGCGGCCGTGGTCCTGGAGGATGCGCATGGCCCGGCGGAAGACCTCCGCGTCGCCCGGGCGGCCTTCGTAGGGGACCAGGTCCATGTGGGCGGCGTGGCCTTTGAACAGGGCGGACCAGTCCTGCTGGCCGATGGTGAACACCCGGCGGCCGGCGGCGTCGGCCCGGGCCAGGACCGAATCGACCTCCCAGTCCGCCGACATCCCGCCCAAAAACACCGGCTCCGGCACGCCGGTCCGGCCGCTCAAGAGGGCCCGCAGGCCGTTGGGGGTCAGGGTCGGGAAGGAGGCCAGGGCGATCCCCCACGCCGCCTGCTGCAGCCGGGCCTGCAGGCGCGGCATCCAGCCCCGGCTCAGGGCGGCGTTGGAGCCCATCCCGTCGACGAGGATGAAGAGCACGCGCGGGGCCAGCGGCGCGCGGGCTCCCGCGATGGGCTCCGGCCGGACTTTGGGGGTGAAGCGCTCCGCCCGGGGGATGAGCAGGGGCAGCAGCGAGACGGCCCCCAGCAGCGCCGCCGCGAAGATCCAGCCGCAGGCGACCCGGCCCGCGGACTCCTGAGGCTCGTTCATGATCCCGGTCTCGACTCCGCGGCCGGGGCTCAGGATTTTTCCGAGGCGGGCGCGGCGCCTGCGGTATCGGAGGTTCCGCAGGCGCCGCGGCGATCCAGCAGGATCATGAATACGCAGACCGCGGCCCAGCCCGCGACATGCAGAAGCTTCCAGGGGATGGCGAGCCAGTGCAGCGTGACCACGTCCAGGAAGACGCCGACCAGGTTGACCAGCGCCAGGATGCCGGATACGAACAGGATGATCTTGCGGAGGATCTTCATATCGTCTTGGTGACCTTGCGCAGGCCCTTGGGCCGGTCCGGGTCGAGGCCCTTGGCCACGGCCAGGTCCAGGGCGGCGAGCTTGAGCTCCACGTCGAGCAGCAGGGCGCTCAAAGGCGCCTGGCCGCCTGCGGGCGAGAGGACCTCGTGGGGCGTGCCGCGCTCGCGCAGGGCCTTGCGGACCCTCAGGAGGTCATCCGGGAGGCGCGGCGAGGGCGAGAGCAGCAGGACCAGGTCCTTGGCTCCGCAGGCTCCCACCGGGCCGTGCAGGAACGTGGCCGCGGAATGGGCCGTGGCGTGCAGGCCCGCCATCTCGCGGAACTTCAGAGCCGCGTCCTTGGCCACGGCGTAGAAGGGGCCGCGGGCCACCAAGGTCACGATGGGGGCGCGGCGCAGCCGCTTCCAGACGGAGGCGAAGCGGCCGGAGGGGGGGAAGTCCTGGGGCCGGCTGAGATAGCGCGTCAACGACGCCTGGGTCGCGGCGAGCTGCCCAGTCGAGGGCCAGCCGCACCACAGGTGCGAGGTCCAAAGGGCGAGCCAGAGCTGCAACGAGAAGGTCTTGGTGGCGGCTACGGAGAGCTCGGCGGATTCGGAGAGCAGGATGGCGCGGTCGGCCTGTCGGGCCAGGGGGTTCTTTGCCAGGTCCGGCTCGTTGGTCACGGCCACCCCTTTGGCGCCCCAGCCCTTGAGCCTCTTGAGGGTCGCCACCACATCCGTGCTGCGGCCGGACTGGGAATAGGCCCAGACCACCCGGCCGCGGAAGTTGAGCGGCCGGGCGGCTTCGAAGATCGCGTGCGGATGGACGAAATCGGCGCGCACGCCCGCATGGGCCTCCCAGATGTACTTGGCGAAGAGCGTGGCGTTGTCCGAGGAGCCGCGGCCCACGAGGTGGACCGAGTCGTCGGCGGCCTTGAGCACGCAGCCGCGCAGGCGCTGCGGGGCGCGCTCGGAGAAGGCGGCCAGCAGGGCCGGGATCTCTTGGATGTCGCGCCAGGTGCTGGTGTCGCGGGCCTTCATAGGGCCACATTATACCCCTTTCTTGGCGGGCCGTAGGCCCGACGGCCCAAACGGTCCTGGGCCATCTGCGTCCGGCCTTGTTCCCCAATGGCCCAACCCGGAGCGGCGCGCCGGGACTATAATCTCAGTGTATGAGGCTCCTGGCTCTGCTGTTGGCGGGCTTCGCCGCGGCGCCGCTGCGCGCCGTCGAGGTGGCGCCCGTGCGCGTGGTGGCCCCGGTCAACGCCGCCATGATGGGCGCCTCAGCCGTGGGCGCGGACATGCGCACGCGCCTCGGGCCGTTGACGACCCCGGGCCTCTCCGGCCTGACCCCCAATCCGATCTTGACGCAGATGGCTCCGCCGGCCCTGGTGCCGAGCGTGATCCCTACGGCGCCGGAACCGGCCCTCACGCCCCAGGCCGGAGACTTTTCGGCCTCGGTCATGGTCCCGCAGGCGGTGAGTCTGGCGGCGCCGGTGGCGGGCGCCGCGGTCCTGCCGCAGACGGCGGAACCTTCCCTCAAGGCGGTCGAGACTTTGCGGGGCTTCGTGGCGCAGATGGATTCCTCCCGAGTCTCGGGCCGCGATCTCGCCAACTCCCTCTCGGACCGGTTCTTCGACCAGTCGGCGCAGCGCTCGCCGGTCGCGGTGGACGCAGCCGAGGTCCCGGCTTCTCAGGCGACGACGCCGCGCCTGCCGCAGGGCGTCTCCAGGGTGGCGGTGGGCACGGTGCTCTCGGCCGCGGACGTGGACCGGCTGCTGCCGGACCCGCGCCAGAGCCATAACCCGTATGTGCGCGAATATCTGGAGCAGTTGGTCGGGGGCCTCAAGAACAGCGTCTCCCAGATGGCGCCGTACCAGATTTACACCTATTATGACCGCCGCGGCGGGCGCATGACAGGGATAGACCTTTCCGCCAATCCTGCGATTGTGGACCAGATCCCGGACCTGCATCCGCACGAGGTCCGTCTGATCAAGAAGTTGATGCTGGTCAACAGCGACATCCGGGTCCTGGTCCGCGAGGACGGCAAGACCCCGGATCTGGTGATCGGCGACCAGGTCGTGGAGATGAAGACTTTCCTGGGCGAGCAGATGACGCTCGAGCAGCTCATCAATAAGGCCAACGATCAGGTCCTCGAGCACGGCCAGAACCATGGTCTGGGCCATGGGGCGGCGGCGGTGGACCTGGCCAAGGAGCAGCAGGTCCCGGTCGAGCGGGTCCACCAGCTCCTCAATTCCTGGCAGGCCAGCCGGTCTAACGTGGTGCTCGACCGGGTGATCTTCTTCGGCGGCGACGAGATGAAGGTCTTCGCGCGCCAGGCGGACGGAAGCTATCAGTCCACGCAGCAGAAGGTCTCAGCGCGGACTGCGGCGCAGGACCGGCCGGTCCTGCCGCACGAGCGCGCCGCGGCGCAGTCTTTGCTGCGCGCTTCCCGGCCAGCGCCTTCGACCCCGGAGCATGCAGCCAAAGTGCTGCCGGACGGCGGTCGGGACATCTCCCCCAAGATCAGCGACCCTCTGCGGGTGAAGGCGATCCTGAAGTTGGTGGCAGACATCAAGGCTGGACGACCGCTCCCTTTTCCTGCGCATGATGGCGGGGTCTTCAGCAACTATGAGGGGGGGCTGCCTCGGCAGGCGGATGGCTATTACCGGGAGTATACGTTCACCGCTCCTGCCGGCGCGGACGCGACGGTCACGATCAACGGCAAGACCTACAGCCCGAATCATAAATACCCCGGTGATCGCGGCAGCGAGCGGATCATGATCGGCGGCGGTACGGAGATATGGTACACCCCGGACCACTACGCGACCTTTATCCGTCTGACGGTCCTTCCTTAGGTCGCCAGGGCGCACGAATTTTGCTAAAATAAAGCCGTTCACCGATCTATTGCCGGATGGTGAAATGGTATCACGGGTGGCTCTGAACCACTTATTCTAGGTTCAAATCCTAGTCCGGCAGCCATTTAACAGTGTTAGACCCTTTGACTAGAATGTCAAAGGGTCTTTTGTATATTAGGGGTTGCTCTATCCTTGCTCGGAGTGCAGTCCGATAGCGCGTGAGGTCCTCTTCGGGAACTGGCATATCCCTGCGGCAATCTCGTGAGCAGGGCAGCCCATTTTTTAAAGCAACATGAAATACTGGATACTCTATCAACGTGAGGTGCGTGGTCCCTACACCGCGGCGGAACTGACGCTGCTCCCTGGATATTCCAGCGAAGACTTGGTCTGTCAGGAGGACCTGAAAGGCGACCTCACCACCGATTGGAGATTGGTCCGGACTGTGCCCGAACTGGCGTCGTCCCTCGGCCAAGAGGGGGAACTCTACGCTGCCATCAAGACCGCTCTGACCGAACTGTGGGAGGCCATCGCTGAATCTTTGGCCAAGAAGAAAAACCTGGGGACTGGCGTCAAAGCGATGGACGCCCCGCGCGCTCTCGAGGCGCCGCTCCCGCCCCAGCCTGCGCCCACGCCGGAAGTCGGACGACCACAGACGGATGCGACCGTGAGGATGATCCTGGGACCTCAGGCCCTTCCGGTGTCCCTTCCGCAGGTTCCCGCCAAGCCGGAGTCGTCGTCTCGTGATGGGAGGATTCCACCTTCAGGCGCCCGGCCCGCGCCTCAAAAGCGCACCGCCATCCTGCGAGCAGTGCTGGTATCGGTTGCGCTATGCGAAGCATGGGTGGCCTTCTATATCATTGCGAATCCCAAGGTCCCTTCCCCGGCTTACGCGCCCACAGCCCGCAGCGCTGGGCCAGCGTCCAGGTCGCAGGTTTCGTTCGAAAATCTGGAGATCGATTCGATCGATCTGGTCCGCGCCTGGCCGACCGGCGACCCATCCGGGAACGTCGGCCGGCTCCTGGATGAACAAGCGGCGCGCAGCCAGCGTCTCTCATTCTGGATGGTGGAAAGGCTCAAAGATGATGTTTTTAAGGTCACTTTTACCGTCGGGTCCGTTTCCAAGAAAGCCGTGGTCTATGAATTCCAGACCCGGCTAAGCGATAAGAGCGTGGTGGGGATCAATGCCGCAGCGCAAGCTTTCTTGCCCTGAACTCTCCCCGCAGGGCTATACGGATCGGGCGGCGGCCGTAAAAAAGCCAAATCCCCTATAAGGGGATTTGGCTTTTCCGGCAGCGTCGCCGCCGGTTGTCTTCTTTTGGTCGCCCCGGAGGGCTTCCACAATATAACTATAGCCCCGGCCCCCGGTTTTGTCAAGGCCCATATCCATCTCGTGGCGTTTGCCCGAGATAGCACTATGGAGTCAACTGGACTATACAAGCGGACCGGTATAGTATTAAACTACCGGTGCCGCACCTCAAAACAGACCGACACCGAACAAGGATGGGACGAATGAGACACCAAAAGAAGACTCTGCTCGGATCATTGGCCTTTCTGTTTCTGGTCGCCGGCACGACCGCTTTCGCGCAAGGCCCAGCGTTCTCGGCTCTGGATGCGGAGATCGCCGACCTTAATTCCGCGATCCAAAAGAAGGGCGCTCAATGGACGGCCGGGGAGACCTCTCTTTCCCGGCTCTCTCCGGAGGAATTGAAGAAGCGCGTCGGCACGGGCGAACTGAAGATCAACGCCAAGCCTGTCCCCGAGGATATGGGCATCTTGAGCGCTCTGCCCGCGAGCCTGGACTGGCGGAGCCAAGACGGGGATTTCGTGTCCGCGATCAAGGACCAGGGGAATTGCGGGTCTTGCTGGGCCTTCGCGATGACGGGGGGGCTGGAGTCGAACGCCCTCTTGACGCGTGCTGCCACCGGCTACGCGAACCTCTCGGAGCAGGTGCTGATCTCCTGCGGCGGCGTGGGATCCTGCAACGGCGGCACCCTCAACGCCAAATTCCTCGAGACCACTGGACTGCCTCCCGACTCCTACTACCCCTATACCGCCACCAACGGGAACTGCTCCGCGGCCGCCCCTGACTGGCGGAGCGCGACCTACAAGATCGGCAGCTGGGGTTCGGTCTCGCGGCGTCTTTCTTCCATCAAGTCGGCTTTGGCCAAGTACGGCCCTCTGCCGACCTCCTTCCTGGTGTTCGCTGACTTCAAGCATTATAAGTCCGGCGTCTACTCCCATATCCCCGGTCTCTCGGATATCTTCCATTTTTTGGGCGGACATGCCGTCCTGATCGTGGGCTACAACGACGACGGGCAGTACTTCATCGTGAAGAACAGCTGGGGCAAGGACTGGGGAGAGGGCGGCTATTTCCGGATCGCCTATTCGGAGCTGCGGACCGATTCCTTGTTCGGCCTGAGCACCATCGCCTATCAGAGGGCTGATTCAGGAAAGCTCCCCCGCCTAGTCAAGAGCGGCCTGGGGGATCCCGCGGGAAAGGATACCTCGCAGATCGAGCCCTTGATCGAGCCCTTGCTGAAACAACGGCCGTAGGGTCTTTTTACCCAGCGTCGCCAGATGTCGAGTCAACGTCCGGGAGCCTGCATCCTCGAGCGCGGTGTCGTTTTGGCCGCGCTTTTGGCTTTCTGGCCATGCCTGGGCATGAGCCAGGACGCCGAGGGGGGCAATCCCCCGTCTCCGGTCCAGGCCGTCGGGACGGATTTTCGCAACGTCGATGTCGAATCCCTGCAGAAATTCAATGCGCTGATCAAGCTGGACAAGAGCAACGCTTCCGCCGAGGACAAGGCGCAGGGGTGGCGCCGCTTGGCCGGGGAAGAGCCGAAATTCGCTCTGCTCGCTGGCCGGAGGGCGGCGCAATGGGAACGTTACGCGGCCAGGCGACCAGGGGCGACGATGACCGAGGAGCAGCGCATCGCCAAGCGCGATTCGGACTGGAAAAAACTCTCCGCGCTCCTCCTCTTGGATGAAACCGTGGTGTCGCAAGCCAGCAAGATGCATTGGGCCGAGGAGTTCCTGAAAACATATCGGAAATCGCCCGGGATAGAATCCCAGATGGCCGAGGCGCTGATCCCTTTCGTCAAGCCGGGAGCGGTCCAGAACGGCCTCAGGGCCCTGGCGTTGGTCGCCACGGAGGAGGCCCGATCGCGGACGGCGGCGGTGAGCGCGCAGATCCAGTGGGTCTGGGTGGCGGGGGGCAGCTTCTGGATGGGTTCGGACCTCGGCCGCTCCGATGCGCGCCCACAGCACCGGGTCCATGTAGAGTCATTCCAGATGGCCAAGAATCCGGTGACGTTCCAGCAGTATCAGCTGTGCGTGGAAGCGGGCGCCTGTCCCGCGGCCCACGTTTCCGACGGGACATGCTGGCTGTGGACGGGATCGAAATGGGAGCAGGGGACGCTGCCGCCCGCGTTCCAAGGCGACGACCATCCCGTCGTGTGCGTGGACTGGAATCAGGCTCAAGCCTTCGCGAAGTGGGTGGGCGGGCGCCTGCCCACGGAGGCGGAGTGGGAATACGCCGCTCGCGGCGCCGGAAAAAATAGGCAATATCCCTGGGGCGACGAGGAGGCGACCTGCGCGAGAGCCGTGTTCGAGGATGGCGGGCCCGGCTGCGGGCACAACAGCACCTGGCCGGTGTGCTCCAAGCCTGACGGCAATACGGAGCAAGGCCTGTGCGACATGGCCGGGAATATCTGGCAATTCCTGCAGGACCGCTGGCATGACTCCTACAGCGAGGCTCCCGCCGACGGCAGCGCCTGGGAGCAATGCTCGGACTCTGTCGGGGTCGTCCGCGGCGGATCCTGGAACAACCTCGCCCGCGTTTTGCCGGCCTCCTATCGCCGCCCCTGCGCTCCCGCCTTCCACTATGACAGCGTCGGTCTTCGTCCCGTGCGAACCCTCGGGGCGCACCCCTGACGCGGGCCATCCGGCGCCACAAAAGGCGAGGCGCCAAGGCAAGCGTCGTTCTATCGACTGCCTTGGCGCCCCAGACTATTCCGGACGACCGATCCTGAGTCCGTAACGCACTGCGACGGCCACGTCCCAACACGACCGAACACACTCACGACTACGGCCAGCTACGGTCACACCGCACGGCCCGTCACAACCACATCTTCGTTGGCGAACACTTCGACGACTCCGAACTTGGGACGGTCTTGCGAACGACCGGCAACACTGAGTATAACCGGATGCCGGGATTAGTCAAGGCCCAGGTCCCCGAATCTGGGGGAAAAAAGAACCGCCCGCACCTTGTGGTGCGGGCGGTCTTTTAGGTCGTCGGAAGCTTAGAGCTTCTTGACGTTGCCGGCGCGAGGACCCTTTTCGGATTGCTCGGTCTCGAACTCGACGGCCTGATTCTCAGCCAAAGTTTTGAATCCGTCACCGGTGATGGACGAGTGATGGACGAAAAGATCCTTGGAGCCGTCATCCGGCGTGATGAAGCCGAATCCCTTCTGATCATTGAACCACTTCACTTTTCCCGTAGCCATTATGTTTGTATTCCTCTGTTTTGCGTCGTCTGCAGACATGCGTCTGTGATGAGGGATAACGTCTCCCTTCCATATATTATAGCACGTAGCGGCTCACAATAGTAGGAAGAATCGGGAATCCGCGCAGAAAGAATCGGTTCGCCCGCATGCGGACCGTGGACCCGCCGGCATGTTATAATGATTGATATCCGCAAACAGGAGATGAGATGATGACCTCGAAGATCTCGCAGTTCGTCTGTCACGCCGTGCTGCCCCTGGCGTTGCTGTTTTCCGCCGGCTGCGCCACGCCGCTCATGAAGGCGGCCGGCGCCGGCGACAATGACCAGGTCAAGGCCCTGCTCGACGCCGGCGCGGACCCCAACGCCCAGAAAGGCGGCGCGCTCGCGACCGCGGTCCAGAGCAACAAGATCGACACCATGAAGCTCCTGCTCTCGCGGGGCGCCAGGCCCGACTCCCACGGCTTCGTCATCTGTCCGGCTCAGAAGCAGAGCGCGGTCGCGGCCCTCTTCGCTAAGGAGCAGGACGTGCCCCAGGAGGCGCCGGCTCTGGTCATCGCCACGCATAACGGCAACCTCAAGGCCATGAGCGTCCTGCTCGACGCCGGAGCCGACGTCAACGGCGCGGTCGTCAAGACCATGCAGTGGCCCTGCAACAACTACACCTCGCTCATCTTCGCGGCCAAGGACGGCAACGCCGAGGCTGTCCAGCTTCTGCTCGACCGCGGCGCCGACCGCGACGCCCGGGGCGGGCGCTGGGGCGGCAAGACCGCCTTGGAGTGGCTGCAGAAAGACGGCGGCGGCCCGGAGATCATGGCCATGCTGGAGGGTGCCGGCTCCGAGAACGCGGCCGCGCGCAGGGCGCGCATGGACAAGCTGAAGGCCAGGGAGGCCGCGGAGACCAAAGCCGCCATCGAGGCGGTCAGCGGCGCTCCGGCGGCCGAGGAAGCCAAGCCCGCCGCGGCCCCGGAGCCCAAGGCCAAGCCCGCGCCGGCGGACGAAAGTCAGCTCTAGGATCTATTTTTTCGAACATCTGCGGCGGACCGTTTCAATGCGGCCAGGGGGCCCTCAGCGGGAAGCTGAGGGCCTTCGTGCCATGACCGCGGCGAGACTATGCGCTGGAGCGATCGGTCTTTCCGTGGTCTTATCCGCATCGGCGGCCGGCCGTCCGGTGCCGCTGCGGGCTGATGACCGACAGGGATCGCGCGCCGCCGCCGCGGCGTCCGCAAGCACGACCGTCGGGGCCTCCACCGCCGCCGTCCCGTCCATGGCGTCCTTCCAGGCCTTGAGCGCTAGGCGCGACGGATCCTTGCCGACCTCGGCGCTCTCGCCATCGCAAGCCATGCCCTACTCGTTGGCGATCCCCGGGACTTTGGCGATGTCCGGACCTCTCGCGGCCTCCGAGACTTTCGCGACCCCCGAGTCTTTCACGATCCGCGAGTCTTTCATCGGGGCCGAAGCCGCAATGAAGCCTGGGGCTCTGGCCATGCCTCAGCCTTTGGCGATGCCGGAAACCTTGGCCAAGCCCGAGTCTTTTGCCAGGCCGGGGTCTCTGGCGACCACTCTTGAGACCTTTGCGGTCCCCGGGTCTTTTTATCGTTAGATCAGCGCATCAAATCAAAGCCGCTCTGCGAGGAAAATAGCGGCCGACCCTCTTTGGGCGTGGCGGGCTACTTCTTGAGGCACCACAGGCCATCCTCGATGACCCATTTCTCGGTGCGCTGGCTCGTGGCTTCGGCCTTGCTCCACTTCGCGGTGATGCTCGCGGTCTCGCCTTGGACCCGGGTGGCGACGACTTCGACGGCTGAACCGACCTCGCTGGCCGGGTCGTGGGAGGACTTATCGATGAAGACGCGCTTGCTCCCGCTGCGGGACTCCGAGCAGAGGCAGGTGTCGTAGAAATCCCCGAAATTACCCTGGCGCAGGAGCTGATGGCAGAAGTTGAACTGCTCCTTCGCCCTGTCGGCCAAGATATGGTCCGCGCTCGGGGGGGCGGCCGCCTCGTCCGATCTCGCGATGGGCTGGGCCGGGGCCGGGGCCTTTTTCTTGGCGAGATTGTGCACTTCCATCGGGATGCCGGGCAGGAAGAGCTCGCTATCGGGCGTCTTGGCCTCAGGCGGGGCGGCGGTCGGGACGGCCAGAGGTGCTGCGGACTTCTCTTTGAGCAGATCCCCCAGTTCCGCGTCGCTGGGCGCGGTGGCGGTTTTAGACGGAGGCGTGGCCTTCTCCGGAGCCGGTTCCTTGGGAGAGGGAGGCGAGGAGGCCGGCGGAGCGGCACGCCGGCGCTTGGGCCCCGGCCGGACGGCCAAGGGCTTCACCGTCGCCGCCGACTCGATCTTCGCTCGCGCCGCAGGCTGGTCGGCGGCCGGGATGGCCAGGGGCGCTGCGGACCTCTCTTTGAGCCCATGCCCGAACCCGGCGGCGCTGGGTGCTGATGCCGGTGGAGCGGCCCGTCTGCGCTTGCGCGCCGGCCGGACGGCCGCGGGCGTCACCGTCGCTGTCGCCTCTATTTTCGATGGCGTCACGCGCGGGGGAACGGCCGGCAACGGCGTCGGGGGCGCTGCCGGCTGGGCCGCGTCCAGCGCGGGGCTGGCTTCCGACGTCCCCGACTGGGGGGCTGGAGGCGTGGTCTGGATGACCGGCGCGGTCAAGGCTTTGGGATGCGCCGGTCGGCGCCAGAAGAAGACGCCGGCCAAAACGACGAAGGCCGCGCAGAAAGCGCCGGCCGCCAGGAGCAGAGTTTGGTTTTTCAGCATGGCCGACGCTGTTGACGCCGGCGCCATCGGCAACGGCGGCGGCACCGGGGATGGGGGGCGGCCTGCGGGAATTGGGGCTACGGCCGGCTTGGCCGCAGGCCGCGGCTTAACCGCAAGCGGCGGCTTGGCCGCAGGCGGCGGCTGGGTCGCCGATGGTGGTTGGGCCGCAGCCGGCGGCTGGGTCGCCGATGGCGGTTGGGCCGCAGGCGGCGGCTGGGTCGCCGATGGCGGTTGGGCCGCAACCGGCGGCTGGGCCGCAGATGGAGCCTGGGCCGGGGCCTTGGGCTGAGCCTGGGGTTGCCCGATGCGTGCCACCTGGACCGGGAACGGGCTGCGTTTGGGGCCGGCTGAGACCTCGGGCGGCTTGGGAGAGGCCGGCCCGCCCTTGAGATTCCGTCCACAGTGGCTGCAGAAGAGAGCGTCGTCGAGGTTCTGATGGCGGCAGAAGGGGCACTGCGGCTGGACCGGAGGCGGGGAGGATTTTGGCGCGGGCTGGGGCTTTAAGAGAGCGTCGCGCAGCGGCTCGTAGCTGACCGCCGGCTTCCAGTCCTCGGGACGCTCGGCGCCGACCGGGCAGACTACGCTTTCCGAGGTGAAGCCCGGCTGGGCCAGCAGTTCCGAGAGTTCGAAGGGGCCCTGCGGCGCCTTCCCGTCGAACCAGTAGAATCTCACCGTACCCAATTGTAGCGGGAGGATGTTACATTGGCAAGACGTTTCTGGGTCCGGGCCCGGCTTCCCCCGGCCATATGGGCCGGGGCGCGAAGTGATATAATCAGGCTCGTCGCATCCGGAATGGAAGGAGGTCCGCATGAGCATCTGGCCGGTCGTGACCGTTCTCGCCTTCGCACTGGCGGCCGCTCCTGCTCCTTCCCAAGCGGGATTCCCCGCGGTCTGGCATGGGCACGGCGACGATGTGACCTGCGTGGCCTTCTCTCCCGACGGGACCAAAGTCCTTTCCGGCAGCCGGGACCGGAGCGTGCGCCTCTGGGATACGCAGACGGGCGAGACGCTGGCCGTCTTCACGGGCCAGGAGACCCCCATCGCGGCTGTCGTTTTCTCCACCGATGGCCGGACGGCGCTTTCCGCCAGCGACCAGGCGGCCATACGCTCCTGGGACATCGCCACGGGGGAACCGGCGCTGTCCTGGCCGGGGCACGGGGGGTTCATCTACACCGCGGAGTTCTCCCCGGACGGCGCTAGGCTGATCACCGGCGGCAGCGACCGCAGCCTGCGGGTCTGGGATGTGTCCACCGGTCGGGAGAAGGGGGACTGGCAGGGGAATTTCGACTATGTCCAGGCCGTCGCCTTCTCTCCTGACGGGACCAGGGCGCTGGTGGGGGGATCCGACTGCGAAGTGCTGGACTTGGCCACGGGCAAGCGTCGCACCGTCCTGGCCGGTCCCACCGGGATCATCCTGGACGTGGATCTTTCCCGCGACGGGACCATGGCTCTGAGCGCCGGGATGGACGGGAACCTCAGGCTCTATGACGTCCGGACCGGGGCGTTGAAGGGCGTCTGGAAAGGGCATCGCAAGGCCGTGGCCTGGGCGGACTTCTCTCCGGACGGGTCTTTGGCGCTCTCGGGGAGCTACGATTATACGGTGCGGCTCTGGGACGTGGCTACGGGCCGGGAGATCAAGGTCTGGACGGGGCACTCGGACCGGGTCCGGGCCGTGGCCTTCTCGCCGGACGGCCGGTGGGCGCTCTCGGCCAGCGACGACCGCACGCTCCGGCTCTGGGACGTGGCCGAGGCCCTGGCCGAGGACCGCGCCGGGCAGCGCTGAAGATCTCCCCGGACCCTTTTTGAGCTCCGATTGACCTGATGGGGCTATACTGATTTAAGCAGGAGTACTTCGAAGGCCCGGGTGCGCTCAGGCCCCGAGGGCTTCGGCCAGGTGGCTCGCCAGGGCCGAGTTGAGCAGCATGCTGATGGAGCCGGAGGCGGAGAGCTCCTCAGAGGCGACTTGGATGTCGGCGCGCACCGCGAGGCCGTCCTCGCGCAGCAGCAGTTTCCCGAAGGCCATCTCATCGAGCATGTTCAGGTCGCCCTGCCAGACCTCGGGAGAGGAGAGGAAGATGATCATGAGCGCGGCGTCGCCCAGGAGGTTGATCACCGGGTTGACCACCATGTTCGAGATCTCGGCCACGGCGTCGGGCCCCATGCCCTTCCAGGCGTCGGGTTTCTTGCTGAAGCCCTTGAAGAAGGCCTGGACCACGGCCGTGGCGCTGGGCTCCGGGAAGGTCACCAGGAAGACTCCGCCGGGCAAGGTGAAGAGGGCCCCGCAATGATGCCGCCCTGCGGCCGGAGGCAGACGCAGCCCCTCGGCCGGGCCTTGGCGCAGGGAGAACTCGCCGACCTGCCAGGGCGCCCCGGAGATCTGGGTCAGCCGGGCCAAGCCGGAGTCCATGCCCGTACGCATCAGGCGCCGCAGGTGCTGCTGGACCGTGTCGGAGAGGATCATCCTGGGGAGAATCGGGTGAGGGCCCGGCCCAGGTCGTCGAGAGTGAAGGGCTTGCTCAAGAACCCCGCGGCCCCGGCCTTCTGGACCGCCTCGTGGACCTCCTGCTGGACGTTGCCGGAGACCACGAGGATCCGCGCTTTGGGGTCCAGCTTGCGCAGAGCCTTGAGAACGGAGAGCCCGTCGCCTTCGGCCAGCGAAAGGTCGAGGGTCACGAAATCGGGCTTGTGGGACTGGTAGGCGGAGACCGCCTCCTGGAGCGTGGCGGCTTCGGCCACGACCTGATGCCCGAAGCACTCCGCGAACTCCTTGATGAGGCTCCGGGTCACGACGCTGTCGTCGACGACTAGGATGCGCAGCGGCATAACGGCTCAATCATATCATAAAATATCACTGCAACTGCGGGCCGACCATGAGAGAACCCCTGAGACGGATCGCGATCTTCGGTGCCGCTCTGCTCTGGGGCGGGGCCCTCCAGGCGGCCGACGCCGGCCGGGCGGCCCTGCGCCGCTTGACCGTCGAGGCGACCCAATGGCGGGGTCTCTACGGCGCCGTGCTCGCCGCGGGTCTCCAGGAGGACGCTTACGCCATCACCCCGCGCGAGCTCGACCTCATGATCCGCCTAGCGCGTTCGCCCGGGGTGGCGTCCGTGGTCTATCTCAACCGCTACGGCCAGGTGCGCTGGTCCGAGGACCCGGAGCTCATCACGCTGCCCCTGGAGGAATACCAGAAGAAGACGGGCGCGCTCCTCCAGGCGGCCGCCGAGGTCATGGCCTCCACCGCGGCCCGGGTCCGGCAGGCCCCGGACGTCCCGGTCTACGAGGCCGCCATCCCCATCGTTGCGGCCGGAGTCACGCAAGGCGTGCTCGACCTCTGGGTCAGGCGCGACGGGCTCTTCGGACTGCTCCCCGAGCGCGCGCGACCCGCGGAGGCGTCGCAGTCCGGAGCGGCTCCCCCGCCGAGACCGGCCAGCGCCAATCCGGCCCCCGCGCCATCGGCCGGCGCAGGCCGGCGCCAGGTCCAGCAGTATTATCTCTCGGGCATGGTCTACTTCGAGAAAGGAGACTACGAAAAGGCCTTGAAGGAATGGGAGGCGGCCCACAAGCTCGACTCTGAAGACCGGGACGTGGCCGCCGGCCTGACGCGCGTCCGCCAGATCCTGGGCCGCGCCCGGGCGTCGGGAGAGGCGGCCCCGCTCCAGTCCGCCCCGGTCTTCGACAAGAGCGAGACTCGTTCGGAAGACCAGCGGCGCTCGCAGCAGCACTATCTCGCCGGCGTCATCGGCTATGACCAGGGCGAATACGCCAAGGCCCGCGAGGAGTGGAGCGCGGCCCTGCGCCTCGCCCCGGACAATGCCGACGCCGCGGCCGGCTTGGCGCGGGTCGACCGTCTGGTCACGCCGGACGACTCCAAGAATTGCGTGAACCTGTACCAGGCGCGCCGCTACGACGACGCGGCCGCGGCTTGCGCGGCGTGTCTCGAACGGGACCCTAACAGCGCGGCCTGCAGCGCGACGAGCAGGCTCCTGGAAGGGCGGGTGCCTTAAGCGCCTATGCCCGGCAAAAGGCGCGGCCGCAAGAGCGCGGGCCAGCTATTTAAAGTCCTGGCCGCGGCCGGCCTCGCCAGCGTCGTCTACGTCCTGTGGCTCCCCGACGTGGCGCCCCTCAAGCGCAGCAACCCCAGGACGACCTCTTACATCGAGCTGCGCCGGGAGGCGGCCCGGCGGGCGGGAAAGAAGTTCACGCCCCGCCTGGTCTGGGCGCCCTGGGACCGCATCTCCGAGCACTTGAAGCACGCGGTCTTCATCTCGGAGGACGACACCTTCTACAGGCATAAAGGGGTGGACTGGGGCAGCGTCCGGGCGGCCCTGCAGAAGGACTGGGAGTTGAAGCGCTTGGCCTACGGCGGCAGCACCATCACCCAGCAGGTGGCGCGCAACCTCTACCTGTCCCCCTCCAAGAACCCCCTGCGCAAGCTCAAGGAGCTGCTCATCGCCAGGCGGCTGGAGGCGGAACTGAGCAAGAGACGCATCTTCGAGCTCTACCTGAACATCGCGGAATGGGGGCGGGGCATCTATGGAGCCGAGGCCGCGGCCCAGGCCTATTTTGGGAAGTCCGCCGCGGACTTGACCCCAGACGAGGCCGTGGCCATGGCCGTGGTCCTGCCCAACCCCCGGCGTTGGAATCCGGCGCAGAAGGGCCGCTACGTCGAGCGCAATATGCGTCGGATCATGGGCCGCATGCGGGCCTCGGGGCTGCTGCCGGAGGAGGCTTCCGACATCTCCGCCGATGATATCCGGATCGACACCTCCACCGTGATGCCGGTCCCGACGGTGATCCCGGCCGCGGTGCCCGGAGAGCCGGAGGTCGCCCGGCCATGATCGCCTGGCTGCGCGGCCTCGTCGTCCGGCACCGGCCCAAGTTGGGTGCCCTGGATATCCTCAAGTACATCGGGCCGGGCTTCCTCGTGACCGTGGGGTTCATCGACCCGGGGAACTGGGCCACCGCCTTGGCCGCGGGCGCGGACCATGGATATCGATTGCTGTGGGTGGTCACCGCCGGGACGGCGCTGCTCATGCTGCTCCAGCACAACGCCGCGCATCTGGGCATCGTGACCGGTCTTTGCCTCTCCGAGACCGTGACCCGGTACCTATCGCGGCGCTGGGCCCCCATCCTGCTGGCGACCGGGGTCTTGGCCGCCGCGGCGACGGCCATGGCCGAACTCGTCGGCGCGGCCATCGGGCTTAACATGCTGACGGGCCTGCCCTTTAGGCTCGGGGCGGCCCTGACCGCGGCCGGCGTGGCCGTCCTGCTCTACACCAATTCCTACCGCCGGGTGGAGCGTTGGATCATCGGCTGCGTGGGACTGGTGGGCCTCGCCTTCATCTACGAACTGGCCTTGGTGCGGGTGGATTGGGGCGCGGCGGCCCGCGGTGCCTTCCTGCCTACGGCGCCGATGGGCTCGGGCGCCTTGATCCTCGCCGTGCTTGGGGCCGTGGTCATGCCGCACAACCTGTATCTGCATTCGGAGATCATCCAAAGCCGGCAGTACAACCATGAGGACGAGGCTTCGGTCAGCCGGCGTCTGCGCTATGAATTCCTGGACACCTTGTCCGCCATGGGGCTGGGCTGGGCCATCAACTGCGCCATGATCATCCTCGCCGCCACGGTCTTCTTCGGGCACGGCGTGCCGGTCACGGAGCTCCCCCAGGCCCAGGCCACGCTGGTCCCCTTGCTCGGGCGCGCCGCAGGCCGGGTCTTCGCGCTGGCTCTGCTCTTTTCCGGGCTCGCTTCCACCTTGACTGCGGCCATGGCCGGGGGCAGCATCTTCGCGGGCATCTTCGGCGAGCCTTACCAGATCGAGGACCGGCACTCCCGCGTGGGCGTGGTCTTGACCTTGGCCGCCGGCTTGGCGGCGGTCATGCTCTTGCGCGACCCTTTCCATGGACTCATCTGGAGCCAGGTGGCGCTGAGCCTGCAGCTGCCTTTCACCGTGTTGCCGCTCGTGGCCCTCACCTCCTCGCGCCAAGTCATGGGGCGCTATCTCAACGCCGGCCTGGAGAAGGTCCTGCTCTGGGCCGCGGCGGCTGCGGTCATCCTCTTCAACTTCCTCCTGTTTCGGGACGCTCTGGGCTGGTGAGCGGATCGAGACCCAGAGATCCCTGGGTCCGCTGTCGGGCGGACTGTGGGACTTTCGACTGTGTCGCCGCGCAGACTTCGGTGCTACACTCTCTCCGTGATGTCCCGAATCTGGGCGCTGATCCTGTGCCTGCCGGCCGCTCGGGCCGGGATGGTCCATGTGACCCCCGTGACCCTGCAGCCGGCCGGCCTGCAGGGCCTGGCCGCGCCGACGCTCGCGGTCGCGCCGGGGTTTAGCGCGCCTCTTTCCGGACTCTCCTTTCAGGTCCCGGCTCTCTCTGCTCCCGCCCTGGCGATGCCGGTCCCGGTCGTCCAATCGGCGCCGACGGCCGCCCCCGCTGCCCCAGAGACCGTCAGACCCGTGGCGACCGCTTGGGGCAGGCTCTCCGCGCCTGTGCCTTTCGCGGCGCCGCCGGCGGCGGACCTCAACGGGCAGAAGGAATTCGCGGACCGGGCCTTCGAGTTCAAGCTGGGCGCCGAAGCCGCGGCGGCCGGGGTCTCGGCCGGGACGTCCCAGGCCTCTCTCTCCGATGACGGCGGCGGGCCGGCTTATCCGCGGCGGCCCATCACTTTCAACGGGCAGACTCTGCCGTCCGTGGCTTTGCGGCCGAACATCCCGGTCGAGGCCGAGCTCATCAAGGCCATCGACGCCACGAAAGACAAGATCGTCATCGCGGTCTACGAGTTCAAGTCCGGGGGATTGCTCGAGGCTTTGCGCCGGGCTCGGGCCCGGGGCGTGGACGTGAGAATCGTGCTGGATTTCCGCAACGTCTTCCCTTCGCCCGCCAAGCCCGGGCAGTACCAGGCCAAGCGCAGCCCCGAGATCAGCGCCTTGCTGCGCGAGAGATTCGACGTGAGCGTGCTGCGGGGCTTGGGCGAGTACGGCATCAACCACAATAAGTTCGCGGTCTTCGACGGGAGGCTCGCGGAGTTCGGCTCCTACAACTGGTCGCGCTTCTCAGAGAACAACCACTACGAGAACCTGGTGTTCACGGACGAGGCGGACCGCATCGCGGACCTCTCCGGGTATTGGACGTATCTGCGCGGCCTGAGCCGGCCCGTGAGCCTCGCCTCCCAGGCCGAGGACTACTCCTGGCCTGAGGCCGTGCCCCCGCCGCCGGTGCCGAGCGCCCGCGCCAAGGTCTTCAACGGCGTGAGCCTGCCCGCGGCCGTGCTCTCGCCTTCGGGCTTGCTGGAGGACGTGATGGTCTCGGCCATCGGCGCGGCGCGCCAGAGCGTGGACCTGGCGGCTTTCGCCGTCCGCTCGACGCGCATCGCCCAGGCTCTGGCCGAGGCGGGCCGCCGGGGCCTGCGCGTGCGGGTCCTCTTCGATGAGAGCCAGTCGAAGTCCGAGGCGTTCCAGCCTTACGCCCGGTGGCTCACGGCCCAGCCGGGTGTGGAGCTGCGCCTGCTCTCCGGCCCCAACCACCCCAGCGATTTCCCGCCGGCCGAGAAGGCGCACAACAAGTTCCTGCTGCTCGATCGGCGTCTGGTGATGACGGGTTCGCCCAACCAGACCAAGTACGCCTCGCGGGGCAACTTCGAGAATGCCCACCTGCTCGACGACGCGACCGACGTCTCGGCCTTCGCGCTCTTCTACGAGCACATGTTCGGCGTGGCGCGGCCGGCGCTGGCTCCCGCCGAGGTCCCCACCCTGCCCACGGACGCGGAGCTCGAAGCCGAGGTCACGGGCGCGCCGACGGCGACCGACCGCTGAGCTTGGCCCGGGGGGCGGGTCCAGGCGGCCGGATCCCGGCGCGTTCCAGAAGTCGCGCGCCGGAACCGAAGCCGATGCGTCGGGAGGAGAGCCTGCGCTCAGGGTCGATCACGAGGCAAAGGGGCAGAGCCGCCAGCTGCCGCGGCGTGATGCGGCCCGCGTAGCCGGGCCAGTCCCAACTCGCCGCCGCATCGGCCGGTGTCAGGTCCAGCAGGAAATGCGCCCGCTCCGGCAGGTAATAGTAGCGCCAGGGGGCGTACTCGAGGGTGCTCCAGTGGATGATGGGAGCCCGTCGGTCCAGGGCGCGTCGGATGAGAGCGCTGGATCCGGCCAGCCGCGGGTCGATGACGATATTGGAGGTGAAATACGCGGCGACCCCGACGGCCGCCACAACCGCCAGCAGCAGGCGCGAGGCGCGGCTCCAGGCGCCGGAGAAGCCTCGCTCCACGGCCAGGGCCAGCAGCGGGAAGAAGAAGATTGGGAGGAAGGCCAGGTATCTGGGCTGGCAGACGGGCCGGCCATGCAGGCATTCGACGGCTACGGCGGCGGCGACCGGGACGGTGATGTTGATCAGGCAGAAGCGCGCGGCGGCCGCCTCCGGGCTCGTCATCCGGCCGCGCAGTCTCCAGAGACCGGCTGCGGCCAGCAGCCAGCTGGCCCAGCCCAGCGCGCGGGTCCAGCCTTGCAAGGCGAGGCCGAGATATGAGGCGTCGAAAAGGAAGGTTCCGAAGACCTGGGCCAGGAATCCGGGGGAGAGACGCTCGCTGAGCACCCAGGAGGCTACCGAGACCTGACTCTGGGCCCGGAGCATGGGCAGCCAGGGCAGGAAGGCGAGCCAGACGGCCGCATGCAGGAAGAGCCAGCGCGTCAGGCTGCGGGCGCGGAATCCGGGCTCCCAGAGCAGGCTGAGTCCGAGGGCGAATACGAGCAGGTGATAATAGTAGTGGGTGTAGAGGCCGCACACGGCCAGCAGTCCGTAGAGTGCGGCGGCCCGGTCAGACCAGGACCCGCGCAGACGCCAGGCCAGATGGGTCTGGGCGATGGCCAGGAGGATGAACCACGCGTAGCACCGGCCGGTCTGCGAGGCATGAATCCACAACGACGAGCAGCCGGCCAGGAAGAAGGCCAGGGGGGCTTGCGCCGGAAGGAGTCGGCGGCACAGCGACCAGTAGAGGGGCAGGGCCGCGATCCCGCAGCAGACCGAGAAGGCCCGCAAGCCGAGCAGGGGATCGGACCAGAGCGGCAGCCACCAGCGCATCAGGAGTTCGTGGAGCGGGGGGTTGCTCTCCAACGCCCGCATGAGGGAGAGGGTCCGCTCTGGCGCCTGGGCGATGACGAGGGTGACGGCCTCGTCATGCCAGAGCGACTGGCGGGTGAGGAGAACGAGGCGCAGGACGGCGCCCAGGACCAGGATGACGGCTGCCGCCGGATTGCGGCGGATCCAGTCCCGGCCGTCGGCCAGCGTCACGGGCTCAGCGCTCGCGGGGTGGCAGCTTCTTGACGAGGATGAAGAGCTTGCCCTCGTTCCATTGGTTGCGCGCCGTGGTGGTGGCCTGCTTGCCGTGGCCCGCGTAGATATCCACGCGGCCCGGCCCCTTGATGGCGCCGCCCGTGTCCATGCACAGGGCGAAGCGGCTGTTGGCGAACTGGCCCAAGAGCCGTCCGTCCTTGTCCGCCTGGGGGGAGACCGTGGAGAACCAGGCCAAAGCGCCCAGCGGGATGACGGCCGGGTCTATGGCGATGGAGCGCGCGGGCACCAGGGACTCCATGACCGAACCCAGGGGCTCGCCGTCCGGCGGCAGGGGCACCAGCTCGAAGAAGGTGTAGCGCGGGTTCTGGGCGATGACCCAATCCTCGGCCTCGGGATGCGACTTGAAGTAGTCGCGGATCTTGTCGTAGCTCAGCTCCTCGCGGGGCAGGGCCCCGGCTTTGACGAGGGTCAGGCCCACGGCGTTGTACGGCCGCGCGTTGGTCGCGGCGTAGCGGGCCAGCATCTCCTTGCCCGAGGGATACTTGAGGATGCCCGAGCCCTGGATGTGCAGGTCGAGCACGTCCCACTTGTTCTGCAGCCAGGCCAGCTCCAGGCCCTTGCCGCGCAGGGCCTTGCGCACGTCGATCTCTTCCCGAGTGAAATAGGGGACCACGCGTCTGTCCTTGCCCACCCGCCCCACCAGGGCGTCGCTGCCGTTCTTCACGCCGAAGGCGGAGAGATCCACCTCCACCATGTCCGAGGGCCGCCGGTAGATGGGGATCGGATACTTGGGGGATTTCTTGGTCGAGGCCGGCAGGGCGGGCTGGTAATAAGAGGAGAACACGACCTTGCCCTGGCCGTCCGAGCCTGCGGATTGGAACACATCGAAGCGCTCGTGCACGAGGGCGTCGAACCCCTCCGGGGTCTTGGCCTCGTTGAGGATCTTGAGCAGCTCCCGGATGGAATCGGCGAGGATGGCGGGGCCGTAATCGCGGCCGCCGATGTGCACGTACCGGGGCCCCGTGCTCTTGGCGAGGTAGCCCAGGGTCTTCTTGGCCGCCTTGATGAGGCTGGCCTTGGATTTCAACGTGTCCGCGAAGACGGGGAATTCCTCCGGGGCCAGCAGGCGCAGCTGCGGCGTCGTTGGCGAGGCCGTCGACGCGGGCGCGGCGGCCGTGGCGGTGGATGGTGCCGGAGCCGGCGCCGCAGCCAGGAGCGCGGCGAAAGACAGCGAGAGGGGGATCAGGGTGGTCATGGACGAAGTATAGGATTTCCTTCAGGATGGGGCAAGAAAAGTTGGGCTGGCTGCGGAAGTCGGTGCGTCGCATCCGGGTGGATCCGGTGCTCACCCGTCTACGGGATTTTGTAGTATGGCTTCGATGCGTCACGACCTGAGGCGGGGGAAGGGTGAGCTATGAGATCCCATAAGGCATGCGTGTTGCATTGGGTGCTGTCTGTGATCCTGGTGGGCGCCTGGGCGGGGGATGTGTGCGCGGAATCGATAACGCTGACGACGTCCTATCCCGCGCCTTCCGGAGTCTACCAGAGGCTCAACACGAAGACCCTGCGGTTTACGCCCTATGAAACGCTCGGGAAAATGCAGTCAGGAGATCCGCCGCAGCCAGGGACGATCGTGTACAACAAGGAGACCGACGGATATTACGTCAGCGTAGCCGGCGCCGATCCCAAAACCCCCTCGACGTGGTACATGCGTCTGGCTGTGGCGCCTCCCGAAGAAATCACTGTAGAGGGGGAGGTGAAGGTCGGCTTCAATTCTGTCAAAAATTCCTCGATATACGTTGCGCCCTGGACGGTTGACGGGGGATATGGCTCAATGACGACTGACAAGCGTTGGATATATATGAATCAGGCGCTCAGCAGCACGGGCCAATATCACATCAAAGTCTCCGGACGGGTATGCGAGTTGAACTTTTCCACGACTCGTACCGGCTACGGAGGCCCGCTGCCCGCGCCGACCAGTTTGGATCATGTGACCTTGTCCTCCGACTATCAAGGCATCATTCCGGGGACGCAAACCAGTTTCTCCGATGTGTATATATCCGATAAGCTCACCCAAGATTGCCCTTTCCCGTTCACCGGTACGTACTACACGCCCGAAGCTAAAGAAATTTCCGCCACTCCTGAGGATTGGGCCTGCTATTGCAGCGATTCCGCAGAAATCGACAGCACCGTCCAGCTGACGCGTGGGACCAAATATTATTTTGGAGTCTATACGTTGTTGACGCAGACTACCAAGTCGTTTCGGACGCAGCCGGGGAATAAGTACCACTATTATTACTTCCCGCGCTATTTGTCTAACCTGAAAATGGAAGTCTATAGGATCAACAACTAGCGTTCCCGCTGCGGGATCTCCTTGACGAGGATGTAGAGCTTCTTTTTTGTCCCACCAGGATGCGCAGGTGGAAGACGTCCTACTCGCTCTGCGGCCAGGCCAGTTCCGGAAGTTGGTACAATAGATGCATCGTCAGCAGTCCTGGTCACGTGCGTCCGTGCGAATCGAGTGGCCGTCCAGAATGAGATTCTTCGTCCTTGTCGGGTCGGCCGTGCGGGGCCCATTGACCGTTGATGTCATGCAGTCTCTGCCGGGATTCTCACCGGAAACCCCGGTGTGCCCGGAGGATCGCGACCCCAAGAACCAGAACAGTTGGAAGGCGGCCGTCGCCTATCCGGAACTGTTCGCACAGCCTGGGTCCGAGGTCCCGGACCGGGACGGCGGGGCTTCCCGTTTCTGGAGGGCCGCCGTTGCCAAGGAGCGCGTGACCCAGGCCTTGGCCGCGGCCAAGGCGCAGGGGACCGGTCAGGGCGGCGGATGGTTCTGGCTGTTGGCGGTGGTCCTCTCCCTCTTGGCCCTCGCGCTGCTGGACCTCCGGCAGCCGGCTTCCCGGTCCGTGCCGCAGCGGAGCAACCCTCTCTCCACGTCGCTGGAACAGGCCGCACCCCTATTCCTGCCGGCCAGACTCCCCCGGGATGAGGCGCAGAGACTGCTCAGTTCGGCCGGGTTCATGGTGGTCGGTGGTCAGCCGCAGATCGTCCTCCCCGCGGATGGGAGGAGCCTGAAAGCGGAGGCGCGCTTCTCATACGATCCGAAGCGCCGGGAACTGCGTCCGATCAACGAGGCCGCTCGCGACTGGTTGGACATCCGCCGGGGGCCTCCCAAGTCGTGAGGAGCGCGGCCTTCGGAGACATCCTCATGCGCCGGGGGGCGGCCCTGGTGGAGATCGTCATCAGCCTGCTGTTGATCGGCGTCGCGGTCTCCGCCATCATGAGCGCCATGCTCTCGACTTCCCTCCAGTCCAGCCGGAGCCAGGACCGGGAGCAGGCCGCCTTGTGCCTCAATCAACTGCTCCAGGAGCTCAAGAACTACGTGACTGCGGACACCTCCTCCAATCCGGATGCGCCGAATGGCGCGGACGCCGCGGGCTGGAAGCTCCCAGGAGACGCCTGCAACTGCTGGGCTCTCGACGAGACTCGGACGCACGACGTGACATCGCGTCTGCCCGCGCCGTTGGCGCAGGACGGCGCCAAGATGACCTACGCCGTGCGGGTCGTGACCGTCAACGGCCTCGACACTCGGCAGGTGACCGCCACTCTCACGTGGACTCCAAAATGATGAAACGTTCTTGCCAGCCGGGCTTCACTCTCCTGGAACTGCTGGTGGCCGTCGCCCTCTTCGGCGTGATGGCGGTCGGGTTGGCCTCTTTCAACGGCATGGTCTTCGGCGATCAATACCGCAAATTCGCGGACTTGACGGTGGCCAACGGCGCGACCCTGGTGCGGCGGGCCTTCGACTCGGCCATGGGTTCCGCCACGTACATCCAGGACCCCTCGACCGGAGCGGCGACCGGCTACCTGACGGCCTGGGCTAACCTTGATGCCGATGGCAGCACGCCTCTGGTGGCCGGGGCGCAGGTCCAGTTCAGTCATCTGTGTTTGGACGCCGAGCACCAGCAGATCTATCTCTATCAGGGTTCGTACCCGAAGCCCGATTTTTCTTGCGGGGATTCTCCGGCCTCCGTGACCCGCATGCCGCTGGCCGGCGGGCCGGGATTCCAGAGCGCCAGTCTCGCGTTCTACCGGCCGGGAACCAACTTGGTCCAGATGACGTGCGGCATGGCCCTGACTGATCATCAGGGGCAGATGCATTCGGCCAACGTGCAAACGCAGGCCGCGGCGAGCGCCAATGACCAGAATTGAATCCCGATCCCTATGGAAACGCCGCCGCGGCCTCTTCCTTCTGCAGACCATGGTCCTGGTCATGATCCTGGCCCTCGTGGCTACCGGCATGCTGTGGCTGAGTTTCGGTCGGCATGTCATCCTCACCCGGGCCAATGCGTCGGAGTCCGATCAGCAGCTGGCGTTGGGAGTCCAGAGTCAGGTCCAGGCCTGCCTGGATGGGACGGCTTACGGCAGCGAGGACTGCAGCGTGCCGGCTGCCGCCAAAGCCTGTTTCCCTGCCACCATCGCGGGCCGGAGCGTGCAAGTCTTGTCTGCGGGCACCCCGCCGAACTGCCAGTTGAGCGTCATCGTCAACGACCAGTAGCGCATCGCGCCGGACGGAGGCCATCCCGGCCGGAGTTTTCTTGCTTTCCTCGACGGCATCTGGTATACTCTATAGACGGCCTAATTTGGCTAAATAAAGATAAAAGATGATAAAAGATGGACGAACTGCAACTCCGCGCTGAGGTGCCATGTATCTCAAATCCATAGACATCGTCGGCTACAAATCCTTCGCGATCAAGACCCATCTCGATTTCGCCCCCGGCATCACCGGCATCGTGGGGCCCAACGGCTGCGGCAAGTCCAACATCATGGAATCCGTGCGCTGGTGTCTGGGCGAGATGTCCTACAAGTCCCTGCGCGCCGACGCCATGATCGAGGTCATCTTCAGCGGCACCGAGCGGCGGCCGCCGCTGTCCATGACCGAGGTTACCCTCACCTTCGACAACTCCTCAAGTCAGCTGGCCACGCAGTACTCCGAGGTCACGGTCACCCGCCGCATCTACCGCTCCGGCGAGTCCGCCTATTTCCTCAACCGCACCCAGTGCCGTCTGCGCGACATCCGGGAGATGTTCCTGGACACCGGCGTGGGCGGGGAAGGCTATGCCATCATCGACCAGGGCGGCGTGGAGTTCATCCTGCGCGCCAAGCCCGAGGAGCGCCGCGCCCTCTTCGAAGAGGCCGCCGGCGTCTCCAAGTATAAGGCCAAGCGCGAGGAGGCCCTGCGCAAGCTCGAGCGCGTCGATGTGGACATGTCGCGCCTGCAGGATTCGCTCTCGCTCATCGACGAGCAGGTCAAGAACCTCGACGCCGCGGCGCGCAAGGCCAAGCTTTATAAGAAATACGAGGAAGAGCTCGTGGGCCTCGAAGCGGCCAAGACCCTTTCGGACCTCGCGACGCTGGAGACCCAGCTCGCGGAGCTCTCCGGCAAGTCCAGCCCCGCCCAGGAAAATCTCGAGGCCAAGCGCTCCGCCGTGATCGCGGAAGAGGCCGAGGTCGCGCGCCTGGAGCTTGAGAAGTCGTCCCGGCAGACTGAGCAGACCGCCATCGGCAACCATATCGCCGAGCTCAAGGGCGAGACCGGCAAGCTCGACGAGCGCTGCCGTGCCGCGGCCGAGACCATCACCGGCGTGGATAGCCGCCGCGCCGATTGCGATAAAGAGCTGGCCACCGCGCGGGGGCGGCTCACCGAGATGGACCCGCAGATCGTCCAGGCGAGCGCCGACGTGGACCGGGTCCGCGCCGAACTGGAGAAGACTCAGCAGGAGCTCGCCGGATGGCAGGCCCAGGTGGACGCTGCCGCCGTCGCCCTGGCCGAGGCCGAAGGCGAACTCGAGGCCCGCCGCCGCGACGCGACGGCCTCTGCGGACGCCGCTCTGGGCGCCGCCCGGGAGGTCTCCGTCCGCGAGTCCGACCTCGGACGGCAGATATCGGATTTCTCCCACTTCATCCGCACCCTGAACCAGAACTTCGAGGACGAACGGCGCAGTCAGGGCGACTTCGATGCCCTGAAGGCCGAGGTCGAAGCCCAGGCGACGCGCGCGGCCGCGGCCCGCGAGAAGGTCGCCGCGGCCCAGGCGGCCCTCACCGACCTGCGCCGGCGGCAAGGCGAGCTCTCCGCCGAGGTCCTGCGTCTGCACGCCGAGGTCTCCGGGACCAAGGCGCGCGCCGAGTCCCTCGAGGCCCAGGGCGGCCAGAATCCCTACTGGGTGGGCGCCCAGGCGGTCCTCAACGCCGGCATCGAGGGCGTGGTGGGCAGCGTGCGCAGCCTCATCAAGGTTGAGGAGGCCTGGCGCCCCTTCGTCGAGGACCTGCTCGGAGAAAGGCTCTTCGCCGTGGTCTGCGAGCATTCCAACGCGGCCCGCGCGGGCATCGAGTTCCTGCAGGCCTCCGGCTCCGGCCGGGCGCGCTTCCTGGTCCTGAGCACCTTGAGCGGGGTCCCGGGCGAACGCTCCTATCCGGAGCAGGCCCAGCCGCTCTTGCGCCACATCCAATTCGACCCGCGCCACGAGGCCGCAGTGCGGTTCCTGTTCGCGGAGAGCTACGCCTTGGACAAGGCTCTCTTCGGCGATCATTGGGTCTGCGGCGGCGCCCAGCCCGGCCCGGGCGTGCAGCTCAACCTCTCCGACATCGAGGACCTGCGGGCGCGCCTGGCCGCGCTGCAGACGCAGACCGCCGAACGCAACGCCGAATCCGAGCGCTGCGCGCAGGAGGCCGCCTCGGCTGAGACGCGCATGCACGAGGCCTTGTCCGAGGTCAGTATAGAGACGGCTCGAGAGGAATCCCTGCGCAAGCGTCTGCAGGAGAAGGAGGAGGCCCTCGGGCTGGCCCGGCGGAACGTCGAGCTGGGGACCGAGATGGCGGGGGGCACGCTCCGGGAAGCGGCTCTGATCCGAGAGGATTTGCGGGACCTTCGGAGCCGGAAGGCCGAGGCCGAGCAGCGGGAGCACGCCTGTCGGCAGGCTGAGGCCGAAGCCGCGGCCAAAGCGCAAGCCGTGCGGGACGCCATGGTGGAGAAGCGCTCCGCCGCCGACGTCCTCAGGGCCCGGCTGGAGGGCTTCGAGCGCGAGATGTCCGCCCACGCCAGCCACTACGAGCAGCTGGCCGAGGGCAAGAAGCATATGGAAGCTACCGTGGCCGAGCGCGGCCAGGAGCTCGAGGCCCTGGCCCGCCGGCGGCAGGACGCCGTGACCGCTCAGGACCAGTCGCGCCAGCAGATCCAGGTCCTGCAAGGCGATCTGGCCAAGCGCGAGAACGAGTCGGCGGCCGCTCTGGCGCGCCTGCAGGAGACGGACCAAGCCCTGCAGTCCCGGGCCCAGGCCCTGCACATCTTGAAGTCCGAGTCGGAAGCGGCGCAGAAGGAGATGCACGAGCTCGAACTGCAGAAGAGCGGCCTGGTGACGCGCCAGGAGATGCTGCGCACCCAGCTCTGGGACCAGCGCCAGCTGACTCTGGAGGAAGCCAAGGCCAAGTACGGGGCGGTGGTCGTGGACCTCGAGAAGATTGAGACCCTGCGCAAACGCATCTCGGGCATGGGCCCCATCAACCTGGGCGCGCCCGAGGAGTATGAGGCCCTGGCCCAGCGCCAGTCCTTCCTTAACGCCCAGCTCAGCGACCTGACCCAGGCCAAGGACGACCTCAAGGCCGCCATCCAGAAGATCAACGCCACGACCCGGGAGAACTTCCGCCAGACCTTCACGGACGCGCGGGAGCACTTCCGCCGGCTCTACGGGGTGCTCTTCGAGGGCGGCGAGGCCGACCTGGTCTTGACCAATCCGGACGACATCCTGGAGACCGGCGTGGAGATCGTGGCCCAGCCGCCGGGCAAGCGCCTGCAGAGCATCTCGCTGCTCTCCGGCGGCGAGAAGACCATGACGGCGATCGCGCTCCTGTTCGCGTTCTTCATGGTGCGGCCGTCTCCGTTCTGCATGCTCGACGAGGCCGATGCGGCCCTGGACGACGCCAACGTCGAGCGCTTCGTGAACATGCTCAAGGAGTTCGGCGCGCGTACGCAGTTCCTCATCATCAGCCACAACAAGCGCACCATGGAGGCCGCCGACGCCATCTACGGCGTGACCATGGAGGAGAAGGGCGTCAGCCAGATCGTCTCCATTGAGTTCCAGAAACGCGCCGGCACGCATGCCCCGGCTCCCGCCGACTCCCGACTGAGATCCCCAGCGGAGCCGGCGCCGGCTGTCCCCGCAGCCGTCGTCGCGGCGGTCGTCGAGGCCGCCGCGGTGCAGCAGGCCTTGCCCATGGACGCGCCGGTGCCGGCCGCGGTCGCCGCGGCGCCGGAGAACCCGCCCCTGGAAGAGCCGGTGCAGAGCCTTCTGCAGACCGACGCCCTGTCCACAGCGTATCCTGGGACGACGGACGAGAAGCCCCCGCAGGGCTGACCGCCGTCCTTCTGTCGGGGGAGTCATCGCCGGCCCCTCCTGGCCGGGGCTTTGAGGCCATGAGGCGGTCGGTGCGGACGCCCACTTTGGTATCATGTAATCCTACAAATGCTCTACGGCGTCTTATCGGACGTCCATGGGAACCTTGAGGCCTTGGGCGCGGTCTTGGATTTCTGCCACGCCTCGCGGGTCGAGGGCTACATCTGTTGCGGGGACGTCGTGGGCTACGGTCCGAACCCGGAGGAGTGCCTGGGGCTCATCCGGGGGCTCAAGAACCTGAACATCGTCTGCGGCAACCACGACCTGGCCGTCATCGGCCGCATCGACGTGGAATGGTTCAACCCCTACGCGCGCGCGGCCACGCTCTGGACGCGGGCCGTCCTGGGGGAGGAGTCGCGTCGGTTCCTGGAGAATCTGACGGCGCGCCTGGATCATAAGGACTTCACGGTCGTGCACGGCACGCCGCGGCGGCCCGCCGACGAGTATATGCTCAGCGTGGCCCAGTTCAAGAACAACATATCCCGGGTCAAGGCCTGGCCGCTGTTCTGCGGACACAGCCATATGCCCGTCTGCTTCCGCTGCACGGCGGAGGGCAAGGTCGAGGCGCTCTTCATCGACGACCATCAGACCATCACCGGCGAGGTGGCGCCTTACGGGATCGTGCCGGTGGCCTACAACCCGGGCTCCGTGGGCCAGCCGCGAGACCACGACAAGCGCACCTCGTGCGCGCTCTGGGACAGCGAGGCGCGGACCTTCCAGGTGTTCCGCTTCGAATACGATGTGGCCGCCACCCAGGCCAAGATCCACGCCAACGGTCTGCCCGAATATCTCGCCATGCGCTTGGACTCCGGGCAATGAGGGAGGGGGATATGGTTGTTGACAGAGTCCGGACGCGGTCCATCCTGGCTGGGATTCTCGCGACGGCCGCGGCTCTGGCTTGGCCTGCGGGCGCGTCCGCGGACCTCAATTCCGGCGTGGAGTTCGCCGCGGGCTACCGGATCGACGATCTGGACTGGAACAAGGGCGTCGATCCCGCCGGAATTTCAGGGCCCAACATTCTTTCGGAACTGACCTGGAAGAATCTGCAGATCTACGAGGTCCAGGGCCGGGCTCATGCCGAGAACGACTATGGCATCTATGGGAAGGCCATGCTCGGCTACGGTTGGATCGTGCACGGCAAGAACCAGGACTCGGACTACAACGGCAACGACCGGACACAGGAGTTCTCCCGATCCAACAACAGCGCCAACGGGGGCTATGTCTGGGACGGATCGATCGGGCTGGGCTATGATTTCCACCCCGCCGAAGTCTGGTCGTTCATCCCGCTCATGGGCGCCTCCATCAACACGCAGAGCCTCGCCATGATGGATGGCAACCAGACCCTCCCGGCGGCCGGCCCCTTCCCGGGCCTCAACAGCTCCTACACTGCGGAGTGGTGGGGGCCCTGGAACGGCTTGGACGTGCAGTACGCGCCGGGGCGTCTGCGCTTGGGCGCGAGCGGCGAATATCATTGGGGAACGGCCTACGCCGGCCGGGGCAACTGGAACTTGCGGCCGGATCTCCAGCATCCCACAAGCTTCGAACATCATGCTCACGGCAGCGGTTATGTGGCGACCGGTCAGGTGGGCTACGTCTTGAGCGAGCGCTGGACTCTGCGCGGCGAGGGGCAGTGGCAGGAATGGACCGCCGGCCCAGGGACGGACAGCATGTATTTCTCTGACGGCACCAGCGCCAGCCTGACCCTGAATCGGGTGCATTGGCGCTCGGTGTCCGGGAGCCTGGTCGTCGAGTACGGTTTCTAGACCAAGAGCGCGGGCATCGTCGGCTTCAAAACCGGTCGCATCTTCGATATAATAGGTCTTCCCTGCCCCACGGAGCCCTAGCCCATGAACGAGAACCGACCGACCGGCGTACCCGAAGACCAAGAAGACTTCGAGAAGCTCTTCGAAGCCAGCTTCCAAGAGCCGGGGCGGCTGACGCCCGGCCAGATGGTCGAGGCGGCGATCGTCAAGATCGCGGCCGACTGGATCTTCCTGGACGTGGGCCGCAAGGGCGAGGGGTATCTGGACAGGAAGGAGCTGCTCGACTCCTCCGGGGCCCTCACCGTCAAGGAGGGCGACAAGGTCCGCGCCTACTATCTGCCCTCGCCCAGCCACGAGATGCACTTCACGACGAAGATCGGCTCCGGCCCCGTCGCGCAGGCCCAGCTCGAGGACGCCTGGAAGAGCGGCATCCCGGTGCAGGGGACCGTGGCCAAGGAGGTCAAGGGCGGCTTCGAGGTCCGCATCGGCGGCGGCGCGCGCGCGTTCTGCCCCTTCTCGCAGATGGGCCTCCGGCGGGATGAGGGCCAGGCCGCGTGCCTCGGCAAGTCCTTCACTTTTAAGATCACCGAGTGCGCCGCGCGCAACGTCGTCTTGTCCCGGAAGGCGATCCTGGACGTCGAACGGCAGGGCCACGCGCAGGCCCTCAAGGGCTCGCTCAAAGAAGGGATGCGGGTCAAGGGGACCGTGACCTCGATCCAGAAATTCGGCGCCTTCATCGACGTGGGCGGTGTGGACGGCCTCATCCCGGTCTCCGAGATCGCCTGGGGCCGCACCGAGAACGTGGGGGACGTGCTTGCGGCGGGCCAGACGGTAGAGGTGGTGGTCAAGAAGCTCGACTGGGAGAACAACAAGCTTTCCTTCAGCCTGAAGGACACCCTGCCGGACCCTTGGCAGAGCGCGGCGCGGACCTGGCCCGTGGGCACTTATCAGAACGGGATCGTCACCCGCCTGGCTCCCTTCGGAGCCTTCGTCGCTCTGGGGGGCGGGGTGGAAGGCCTCATCCACATCTCCAAGCTGGGCTCCGGCCGGAGGATCAACCATCCGCGCGAGGTGCTCAAGGAAGGCCAGGAGATCGAGGTGCGTGTGGAGGCGGTCGACCCGGAGAACCGGAAAATCTCGCTCGCTTTGGCGGCGTTCAGCCGCGCGGAAGAAGAGGAGGCCGCCGACGTGAAGGCCTATCTGGACCAGTCGTCGGCGTCAGCCTCCCAGAGCCTGGGGACGCTGGGGGAGATCCTGAAGGCCAAGCTGGAGAAGAACAGCGACCAGCGGTAAGGCGGCGGGTCGCCGCGTCTCAGAGCACCGAGTTGCCGCGCTCCAGCGTGGTGCGCAGGTCCAGGTACCAAGCCCCCTCCACCTTCTTCCAGTAGAGCACCGCCTCGGGCCGGCGCTCTTCCTTCGTGTTGAGGATGCGTACTCCGCAGGTGGTCTTGGCTTTGGCGCGCTGGCCCGTGGAGTCGAACTCGATGAAGTCGATGTTGATGTCCTGGATGTCCAGATTCTCGGGCGGGATCCTGAAGAAGTTCTCGAGCAGCTTGGCCATGTCCGGACGGGCCTTGATGTCGGCCGGAGCGTGGAAGGAGACCGCCTCGTCGAATTCCTTGAACTTCAGGCATTCCAGGAAGCGGTGGGACTTCTTCTTGATGACCGCCTTGTCGCTCTGCCAGCCGGGCAGATAGCCCTCGGAGGCCAGGTACGCGCCCGCCACGCCGGCGGCCAGGACGAAGACGGCCAACAGGAGTTTCTTCATGATATCTGCCTCCAGCGCACGATCATGCGCTAGTCCTCGGCCAGGCTCAAGGCGCCGGCGGCCAGCGCCAGGCACAGCGCCAGGCCCAAGGCCAGGGCCCCGAGGCTCTTGAGCTGGTCGAGGACATGGGCGCCGTTGTGCACGTCCACGAGCGCCTCGTAGCACCACTTGGTCAGGGTGAGCTTCTCGATGAACGAGGGCGCGCCCTTGCGGATGTTGTCCTGCAGGAGGACCTCGGAGAAGATGGCCTGCGGGATGAGGATGATGGGCACCGCGGCCACCGCGCCGTAGGCGCTGCGCGCCACGGCGGAGACCAGCAGCCCCAGGGCGCAGGCGGCGATGCCGGTCCAGGACAGGGAGAGGAAGACGAGCAGATGCGCGCCCCAGGAGTCTTTGAGATGCATGAGATGCCCCTGGGCCGCCAGGAGCAGGACAGTCTGCAGGCCGCAGATCACGGACAGCACGCTCATCTTTGAGAGCAGATAGGACCAGATGTTGAGGTCGAACATCCGCTCGCGCAGGAAGATGGGCCGCTCGACGACGATGGCGGTGCAGGCGTTCATGCAGCCCATCCAGAGGGCGGCCACGGACATGATGAAGTAGGTCTGTGGGACTGCCTCCTGGCCGCGCCAGGCCAGGCCGATGAAATAGCCGATGATGGGCGCCTGAGCGACCATCATGAGGAGGGTCCCCCAGGAGCCGAGATGGATCGCGATGGAGCGGTCGATGAGGATGTCCAGCTGGCGACGGAAGCCGGGTCTCGCCATCAGGAGCTCAGCGCCTGCGCGGCGAGGGGGGAGCGTCGGTAGAGGGCCGCCCAGGACTCCACGGGCCGGCTGCGGATGGTCTTGAAGACTTCGGCCTCATGGCTCACTCCGAAGTGGGCCAGGAGTTCCGGGCGGCCTCCACAGAAGACCACGTAGCCCGCCGCCAGGACCACGATGCGGTCGACGGCCGAGAGATACTCCATGGAATGCGTGGTCGTGACCACGGTCTGGCCTCCGCGGGCCAAAGACGCCAGGAGCTTGACTAGGTCCTCCTCGGTCCCGGGGTCCAGGCCCGAGGCCGGCTCGTCGAGGATGAGGACTTTGGGGTCGGCCAGGAGCTCGATGCCGATGTTGACGCGCTTGCGCTGGCCGCCGGAGAGGCGGAAGATGCGGCGGTCTTTCTGCGCCGCGAGGCCGAGCCCCGTGGTGGCGGAATCGATCCGGCGGCGGACCTCGGCCTCCGGAAGTCCCGTGTCGAGGCGCAGGCCGGAGGCGAACTCGAAGGCTTCGGCCACGGTGAGCTGAGGATGGATGACGTCGTCTTGCGGCACGTAGCCCAAGGCCAGCCGGTACGCGTCGCGCATCTCCCAGACGTCCTTGCCGTCGAGGGTCACCCGGCCGCTGGCGGGCCGCTGGGTCGTGGTCAGGCATTTGAGCAAGGTGCTCTTGCCGCAACCGGAAGGCCCGATGATGGCGGTCAGCTCCCCGGCGCGGAAGGACAGGCTGGCCTCGTGCAGCAGCGGCGTGCCTCCGGCCCGGAACGTCACTGATTCCATCCTGAGCGTTGCCATTTCGGATCCGGTCGGCGGATATGATACCGCATTTGCGCCGCCCTCGGAGGCATGACGGGGCTCATTGCCTTGCGGCTCCCGGGATGGGTACACTGTACTATCGCGGGAGGCAGCCATGAGGTTCTTCGAGGATAACAGTCTCAGCATCGGGCGTACGCCTTTGATCAGGATCAATAAGATGGCCAAGGGCCTCGGGGCCACGATTTTGGCCAAGATCGAGGGCCGCAACCCGGCCTACTCGGTCAAATGCCGGGTCGGCGCCGCCATGATCTGGGACGCGGAGCAGAAAGGACTCCTCAAGCCGGGGGGCAACAACCCGACCGTGCTCGAACCGACCAGCGGCAACACGGGCATCGCCTTGGCCTTCGTGTGCGCGGCGCGGGGCTATCGATTGACCCTGACCATGCCGGAGACCATGTCGCTGGAGCGCCGGCGCCTGCTCAAGGCTTTCGGGGCCGAAGTGGTCCTGACCGAGGGCGCCAAAGGCATGCCGGGCGCGATCGCCAAGGCCGAGGAGCTCGCGGCCGCGGCGCCGGGCCGCTACTGGATCCCCCAGCAGTTCAAGAACCCGGCCAATCCGGACATCCACTTCAGGACCACCGGCCCGGAGATCTGGGAGGACACGGACGGGAAGGTGGACATCTTCGTGTCCGGCATCGGGACGGGCGGGACCATCACCGGCGTGAGCCGCTACATCAAGGAGGTCCGCAGGAGGCCCATCTGGTCCGTGGGCGTCGAGCCCGCCGCTTCGCCCGTGCTCACCGCGCTCCGCAACCAGCAGACGCCCAAGCCCAGCCCCCATAAGATCCAGGGCATCGGCGCGGGCTTCAAGCCTGACGTCCTGGACCTGTCCTTGGTCGACGAGATCCAGACGGTTTCCAACGAGGAAGCGGTGGACCTCGCCCGGCGGCTCCACAGGGAGGAAGGGATCACGGTGGGGATCTCCTGCGGCGCGGCCATGGCGGCGGCGCTGCGGCTGGCGGCGCGGCCCGAGCACAAGGGCAAGCTCATCGTCGTCATCTTCCCGGACGCCGGCGACCGCTACCACTCCTCCGTGCTGTTCCAGGACCTCGTGGTCTGAAGGGTGGCCTATTTCCCCGGCGCGCCCTCCAGGCAGGGCTTGGAGAGTTCGGCTTCGTGCTCCTGCAGGCATTGGGCGACGCGGAAGCCGTTGAGCGGCATGTCCTTGCAGAACTTCTTGAAGTCGGACTGGCAGGCCGCGGCGATGTAGTGCGACGGCTTCTGGGCCTTCTCGCGCAGGCTCTTGCAGGGGCCCACGAGCTCGGCCTCGTGCTCCTGGAGGCAGTTCAGGATGGCGTCGGCGAAGAGCGGGACGTAGCGGCAGGACGGCTCGATGACGGCCGCGCAGGCGGTGCGCAGGTCGCGCAGTTCCGCGCGGCGCTCCTGGCAGGCCTTGGAGAACTCGGCCTCATGCGAGTCCAGGCACCTTATGCGGATCGCCTGGGGCTGGCTGCCCACGCAGAATCGCTCAAGATCGGACCGGCAAGGGTCTCCGTAGAGGATCGGCTTGGGCGGCTTCACCGGTTGTGCCGGTAGAGGTGTCGTCGCCAGCTGGGTCGGCTGAACCGGCTGAACCGTCGGAGTCGACGAGATCACTTGGGTCGACTGGGCCAACTGGGCCGTCTGGGTCGACTGGCTCAGGGGCGTCGGCTGCGATGACGCGGCCGAGGCGGAGAACCAAGCAGCTCCGGCTAAGGTCAGGAGGGTTGGAATCTTCATGAGCGTATCATAGCATCTCAGTGGTCGTGTGAGTCCTGTTCGTTCTTTGATATGGACAGGACAAGTCTTTTGCTTGACAACCGGAGTCTCTCATCCTATACTCCGTCCATGGACACGATCATCGTATGAGACTGCGCGTCCTGGACATCCGGCCTACGCAGATGGCCATGGGCATGAAGGAAGTGGACCTGCGCATCGAGAAGCTCAAGGTCATGCGGGGCAAGGAGCTCCAGAAATACCTATCTGAGAGGAAGATCCCGGTCGTCCTGGGACCCCGGCGGCGGACGTATTGCGTGGACCATCACCATCTGCTGCGGGCCTGCTGGGAAGTCGGCATCGAGGCGGTCCCGGTCGAAGTGCGGGCGGACCTCTCGAAGCGGTCCTTGCCGGCCTTCTGGAAGGCCCTGCACGAGGCGCGCTGGATCTTCCTCTATGACCAGTTCGGATGCGGCCCCCACGACCCGGTCCAATTGCCGGAGAGCATCAGATGCCTGGCCGACGATCCCTTCCGTAGCTTGGCTTGGTTGGTGCGGGAAAAGGGGGGCTACCGCAAGACCGATCACCCCTTCGCGGAATTCCGCTGGGCGGAGTTCTTCAGGAAGCATCTCAAGATGCATCCGGTCTTCGACCACCTGGAAGGGGCCTTGCAGGAGGCCATGAAGACGGCGCGCCGCCCGGCCGCGGCGTCCCTGCCCGGATTCATCCGGGACAGACGGGGCTGAGACCCCAGCCGCGAGGGGGGATACCCCCGCGGGATCAGTGCGCCAGCCGGCCCAGGGCGTCGAGGTCCACAGCGTCGAGGGCCGCGCGCACGACTTTCATGTCCACGTCGTGCCCGGTGACTTTGACCGCGAAGCGTTGGGCGGCGATCAGCTGGATCAAGTTGACGCGCTCGGCCTTGCGGTATTCCTCGAGCGCCTTGGCGCCCTTGTAGGTCGTGCTCCGCTTGAAACCGTTCTCGTTCTCCTGGTCGATGTCCGAGGCGCCCCAGGCCATGGCGAGCAGGCTGCTGTAGCTGCCCGCGTCGATGAGCTGGATCTCGACCTTGCCCCCGGTCGCGGCCTCATAGGTGCCCGTCGCCGCGGTCATCTCCATGGGCCCGAGCCTCTGGCGTCCGCTCTCCGCGCCCGTGCGCCTCAGGTCCGGGAGCTCCCTGGGCAGCAGGCCCTTGAGGGCGTCCGGCACCACCGCCTTGATGCTCGTGTCCGCGCCCAGCGCTCCCAGCGCGCTGCTCAACGCCTGCATGGCCTGGGCGGGGGCCGGGGGCTGGCCCGAGCCGGGCGCGGTGCCGGCCGGGAGTGCGCCCTGGGCCTGCAGTCGCGCCAACTGGCCCATGACCTGCTGCTGGAAGGCGGCGGGGGAGCCGATCGGAGCCCGGGACTGCGCGGCGCCCCGGCTGGCCTCTATGAGGGATTGCAGAGCGCGCGCTTGGGGGATCCCCCCGCCCTGCGTCATCATGCGGCGCAGCTTCCACATGGTGAAAGTCGAGCTGAGCAGCACCAGCAGGGCGAGACCGCCGAACACCAGGACGACGATGGAGGCCTTCCTCCGTTCCACCTCATGGACTTCGGTCGAGGCCGGCAGGAAGAGGTAGATCCCATAGAGAGCCACCGGTATGGCCAGCCAGAGGCCCACGATTGGAAGGGCCTGGACCACCGCCTGGACCGGCATCAGGGCGCTCATGAAGGCGATGCAGCGCAGGGAGACCTCGAAGGGCTGCTGGGAGCCCAGGACGGTCCAGATGACATGGGCGATCCCCGCGACCACCACGGCCGCGATCGGGACCATGATCAGAGTGACGAAGACCGAGAAGATCCCGGCGAGGAGCGCGACCGACGCCCCCGAGCCGAAGAGCCCGAAGACGAGGCCCAGGACGAGCCGCAAGATCGAGCTGGCCAGGGACATGACGATGAGGAACATCAGCGGCTCCTGCCAGCCACCGCTCCTGGGCATGGTCCGGAAGAAGCCGAAGGGATCGAGCACCACGGCGCGCGCCCGGGGCAGCAGGCCTTGCGTCTGGGCCAGCAGGGCCGGCCCGCTGAGATCCGCGGTCCGGGCCGGGGCGGGGCTCGGCGCCGGGGCGGCGGCGGCCGGAGCCGCGGTCGTCGGGAATATTTCCGCGAAGCTCGCCGGAGAGCGCCGCATGGGGGGGGCGGTCATGGGGATGGGTTCCGGCGCGGGCGGAGGCGCAGTGGCTAGGCGTACGGCTTCCTCGACGTCGGCGGGTGAGGCCCCCGCTTTCAGGAGCGCGGCCTTCAGCGCGTCCATGGGATACTTGTCTTTGTTCGTGCGGATGTAGTCCACGCAGCGCGGATCGACCATGGAAATCTCCTTGTTTTTTCCTACTTTATCATTTTACACAATATCGTTCCGGCCGGGCAGTGAGGGAGGACTGAGTCCGCCCATATTGATATAATCTAAAGCATGGCAGACACTGAGTCCGTAGCCGGAACGCCTCGGGGCGTCGAACCGGAGTCGGAACCCGAGGAACGGACGCTCCGGGAATCCACGCTCCATCCCGAGCGCATCCCCTACCGCGGGCCGGTCTTCCATTTTTTCTGGCCCTTCACCCGCTACATCGTGACCAGCCTTTCGGCGGTGGCCGCGTTCGTCTTTTTCAAGCTCCTCAACCGGACTATCGTCATCGGCAAGAAGAACGTGGGCGTGGAGCACAACACCGTCCTTCTATCCAACCACCAGAGCATGATCGACGGGTTCTTGGTGGGCGCGATGGTGTTCTTCCCGAGGAGCCTGCTCAAGCCCGAGCTCTTCCCCTGGCTGCCGGCCGCGTGGGAGAACTTCTTCGAGCATCCGCTCATGCGCTGGTTCTCCGATAACTGGCGCTGCATCCCGGTCCGCAAGGGGCGCAAGGATGTGGGCGCCATGCTGCGCATGGAGGCCTGCCTGCGCGACGGCATCATGATCGTGTTCCCGGAAGGGACCCGCACCCGCGACGGCCAGCTCCTGCCGCCGCGTTCGGGCATCGGCTACGTGATGCTCAAGACGCGGCCCAAGGCCATCCCGGTGTGCATGGACGGCATGAGCGGGCTCCAGCCTGTCGGGCATTTCTGGCCGCGCGTGTTCCGGACCATACTGATCTACTATGGGAAACCCGTGGACCTCACGGAATTCTTCTCCCGCCCCGTCGGCCGGGAGGCGGCCCAGGACGCCATCCAAAAGGTCTTCGCCGAGGTCGGCCGCCAGCAGAAGATCCTGGCGCGCTACCGCCGCTATCGCCGCAGTCTCCTCGCCCAAAAGCCCTGGTTCTGCCGGCTCTACAAGCCCTGACCATCCTTAGGGTTTTCCCCTATAAGGATTAATAGGTCGTATAGCCCACCTTGGTTGGGCCGTTTAACTCCTCTGCTTTGGGACCCCCGGCCCATGATAGGCTCCTGCGCCTCTGTTACCATGTCTCTTAGGCAGAGGAGGACATCATCATGGACTATCGCGACACCGAGATTCTCCGCAAGCACGGCGCCAAGGCCCTCGCGGCCTTGCCCGAGCGCCGCGTCACCACCAGCCTCTTTTTCGAGTCGGACAGCCGGATCTATCTCTGGGTGACGGACCGCAGCGGCTGCCGCCTCGCCCAGAGATGAGCGCCCCCATCAGCGCATGAAGCCTACGCTGCCCGCCTCCCTGAGAAAGACCGCCTTCGCGGCGGTACTTTTTTTAGGGACGGCGACGGCCGAGGCCGCCAATTACTCCATATCTGATGATTTTTCGGCCATGAGCGGCTGGCTGAGCCACCAGCTCGCCCAGGGCCTGGCCTTCAACGCGGGCGAGACCTTCGATCCGCCACACGAACTGAAGAGCCACCGCGTCCAGCCGGACCTGAGCGTCGGCATAGGCAAGATGCCTCTCAATCAGAAGAGCTTTCCGCAGACTTCCGCACTCACCCTCAACGGCGTCAACGCCACCGGCTTCTTCCCGTCTTATGTGCTCTTTCCGGACATGTCCATGCACCTCCGCGCCGGCCTGCCCGGACGCATGGACCTCTCCGTGCGTTTTGACGACGTGACTACCCCTTCCGGTTACCGGCTCTCGCCCACGATGACGGGAAAGGGCCAGAGCAACTCCATCGGATTCGGTCTGCGCAAGCATCTCTTCGGCGGAGAGGGCCGGCCGATGCTGAGTTTGGGGGGGAATTTCAACCATGTCTATGGCTCGTTTTCCCTGCACACCAACCGCGACATGGTCATCAATACGGGTCCCGGTACGAGCATCGCCATCAACAATAATGTGGATGGCCAGCTGGCTTGGAATGTGTCGAGCTACGGTTTGAACGCGGTGCTCAGCGACTCCCACCAGGGCTGGACCCCTTTTGTGGGCTGCGGCTACAACTACGTCACGGGCTCGGCGAGCGCAGCGCTGCAGATGGCGCCGACCACGTTGACCACGCAAAGTCAGGGGGGGGGGAGCGATCATCCGGAGCAGAATCAGGCGCGGTTCATGGGGGGCGTCGAGTTCGATCGGCCGTGGATGCACTTCTTTGTCAACGGCGAGATCAAGGCCGTGGGCGAGAACGTCGGACAGTCTTGGATTGCTATGGCCGGCGCGGCTTTGCCCTTCGAGATCGGCATGAATCTCATCAGAAATCGTCCGGAGAGCCAATCGGAACAGACAGCTTCGCCCGTAGAGTCCGGCGATTACGGCCTGTCGATGGAAAATGCGCCGGCCAAGAAGAACGCCCGGCGCCTGCCGGCCTCAACCTCGGACCAGGCTCATCCAGGGATGGTCTACATCCAATAACATGATGCGCAAGGCCATCGCCGCTCTGCTGAGTCTGGCTCTGGTGGGGCTCTCCGCCGGATTGGACCCCTGGCAGGCCATGGCTGCGGAGGTGGCCCCGGTGCGGGTCGACGGCAATGCTTCCGGCGTGCCGGTCGTGCCCAACGCGGCTCTGGGCATCCAGCTGCAGCCGGCCGGACTCTCGGCGGCGCCCCTGTCCGGTTTGCAGGGGACCTTGGGTGCATTGCCGTCAGCCCCCAAGGTGACGGTCCAGGGGATGCCAGCCCCGGCGGTTCTTCCCATTCTCGCGGCTCCTGCCGTTGCACTGCCCCCGGCCCTTCCGGCCGGATGGATTTCCTTACGGCCGGCGCCGGCGGCCCAGACGCAGGTCGCTGCGCCCCAGACCCCTTTTGCACAGAGCATGAGCCGGCTCCAGGCGCCGTCCTTGGTCGAGGCTGTCCCGGCCCAGGCCGGCAGCGAGACCGCGGCCGATGCGGCTGGACGCGATTTCGCCCAGCGTTTGGGCGAGAAGATCTCCCCCGACGCCGCCGAAGCCGAAGCCCCGGCAGCGACCGACCCCGGCTCGGTCATGCCGAGCTTGGCGCCTTCCTCCATCGGGAATCCGGCCGTCGCCGAGGGGCCGGTCTCCCTGCCCCGCATGCCGGCCTCGGCCCGTAAGCAGGCCAAATCCCCGGTCTTCCCGACCGTGGTCGCCGCAGTCGCGGCCCTGGCCGGGGAGGGCCTCCGGGCCGCGGCGGCTCTGGCTGGCGGGGCCGCGGTCCACGCCGCGGGCGCCGCTCCGGTCTACATGGTCCTGCAGGCGGCGGCCAGCGTCGCAGGCGTCACGGTGTTGGGCGCCGGCGCGGTCTTCGCCGCTAGCGCGCTCCTGGACATCGGCGCCTATGCTTACGGCATGGCGCGGGGCCGGCAGGTCACGGACGCGGATTTCTGGGATTTCGTGCGCGGCGAGGTCATGGCCGGCCGAATGGACGCGGGCGTCGCCGAGCTGCTGCGGGTCCACCGGCCCGGCAGAGTTCCCTGGAACATGGATTTCGGGTTCACGGCCAATGGCAGCATACATCTGCGGCCCGAGCTCGCCGCCACCCCATGGCTCTTCCGCCAAGTCCTCGGCCACGAGTTGCGCCATCTGCGCGGCGGCCCCCAGCGCGGGCCCCCAGCCGGCCGCATCCGGGGCCTCTGGCGCCATTTCGTCTCCGAGCTCTCCGCCCGGGCCGGGGAGTTCCAGGCCGCCAAGCTGATCGCGCGCACCCGCATCCCGGTCCTGGAGCGGGCCTTGCGCCTGGCCCAGCTCTCCTTGGCCCTGGCCCGGCCTTACGAGGTCCTCGTGGTCAACGCGGGGTCCCGGGAACTCGAGAACCCCGCCATCTACCGGGCCCTCTCGGGCGGCCAAGCTCGCGTCTCGGTCGTCAAGGGCGCCGACCCGCAAGCGGTCCTGGGCGACGCCAAGAACTCGCATCGCTTCCAAGCCGTGGTCCTGGATAAGTCATCCGTCCTGCTGCCGGAGGAGAAGTCGGCCGATTCCCAGCGCCTGAGCCGGGCTCTGGGGCAGTTCGACGACCTCTTCGTGCTGGCCACGCGCCTCGTGCCGCAGGCCGGGGCTTTCTCCGATAACGCCGCCCATGCCCAGCGCTACCAGAGCCTGGCCGCCTTGGCCCGGGGTCTCGACCCCCGCGACAAGAATGCGCGGGAGAAGTTCGAGACGCTGGTGCGCGAGTTCTGGCAGGACATCGCCGCGACGCGCCTGAAGGGAATCAAGGTCACCGACCTGATGGCCTCCCTGTATGACTCCATGCCCAACAAGGGCGTCGCCTTCCTGCCTTTCGGGCCCGAGGATAAGGGTCTGCCGGTCTGGGAGAAGCTCCTGCGTTTCTGGGAGGCCGAGGACGGGGGTCAGTTCCGCCTCGTCCGCGTGGACCTGGAGCATGGCGGGCACATCCTCATCCTGCGCAAGAGCGAGGCGCGCGTGGGACTCTGGCTGCGGCCGCAGAAGGGCTTCCTGGCCGTCACCATCCCGGACGCGGATGCGTCCAGCGAGGCCCGCGAGTCGGCACGCACGGCGCTGGCCGCGGCGGGATTCTCCGACCAGCTCGCCAAGTTCGACGATATGGGAGTCGAGATCCGCCATGTCTTCGGCGCGGACGTGGGCCGTCAGGAGATCTATGTGACCGTGCCGCGGCGCAACGCCGGGGCGATCCGGCGCTTCGTCTCCGGCTCCGCCATGGACGTGGGAGCCTCGCAGACCAACTTCGAGCCGCACCTCTTCGAGTCCGCCGAGTTGCACAAGGTCAAGCCCGTCTGGCAGGCCGGCATCACGGGCGCCGACGGGACCATCATGTGGATCGACACCGGGGCGGACAAGACCCATCCGGATTTCGAGGGGCGCCTCGACGTGGTGGACATGGTCAACGAGGGGCCCGAGGATTGGATCGGCCACGGCACCCACGTGGCGGGCATCTCGATCTCGGGAGGCACGCCCTACACGGGCATGGCCAAAGGCGCGCACGGCATCATGGCCAAGGTCTTCTCCCGGGAGAACCCCGGCGCCTCGGACGGCGAGATCATGGGCGCGGCCGCCATCGGCATGCAGAAAGGCGTGGACGTCATCAACCTGAGCCTGGGCAACAAGGGCTCCTCCGGCGACAACCTGGCCACCTTCTTCTCCCAGCTCACGCACCAGAAGAACGCCAACGGCGAGTACCCCTTCGTGGCCGCGAGTGCCGGCAACTCGGGGCCATTCGACCAGACTTTGAGCCAGCCTGCCGCGGGCGAGGACGTCTTCGCCACCGCGGCCGCGGCCGTAAGCGAGGACGACCACGCCCCGGAGATCTCCTTCTTCAGTTCGGTGGGGCCGGACGTGGACAATCGCTACGCCGTCAAGCGCGTGCGCCTCAAGCCCGATGCCACGGCCAAAGGCGGCAACGTCACCACGGATCCGGGCTCGCCCAACGTCTACCGCCTGGGAGTCTATTCCGCCAAGTCCAAGGACATGCCCAAGAACCCCTCGGACACGGCGGACGGCAAGCACACGGCCATGTCCGGGACCTCCATGGCCTCGCCCATGCTGGCCGGCATCGCCCTGCTGGTCCGGCTCGCTCTGCGGGTGACCGGGGCCGAGACCCCGTTCGTCAAGGAGCACCTGCCCCTGGTCCTCAAGGCCGTGATCATGCGCACCGCCGACGACATGCGGGTCCCGGTCTGGTTCCAGGGCGCGGGGTTCGTCGACGCCTGGGCCGCGGTCAAGCTCGTGGCCGAGTCCGTGGGCTACGTCCTGGGCAGCCGGGCGGCGCGGCTCTGGGCCCAGGTCAAGGGCGTCCAGGCTCCTCCCGCGGCCGATGCCTTCGCTTGGGTCGCGCGTTATGACAAGGTCCAGGACCTCGAGGACAAGGTCTACAGCGCCGCCGAGCTGGTCAAGACCGAGGCCAAGGCTCGCTTCGAGGATGGGGCCCAGGGCGATGCGCAGGACGGCGAGACCGCAGTCGACTCCCGCCAAGCCTCGGGAGATGCCGTCTCCGCCAAGGTGACTGCTAAGTTCAACTCCGCCCGGGCCGAGGTCCTCCCCGAGATCCTGGCCGCGCTCCAGGACCCGGTCTGGCTGGTGCGGCGGCAGGCGGCGCTGGCGCTTTTGAACCTCAAGATGCCCGAGGCGGTCCTGCCTTTGACGGAGGCGGCCTTGCACGACGCCGACGGCCGCGTGCGGCAGATGGCGCTGCTGGCCCTGGCCGAGAACTCCAGCCACGCCGCGGATGTCATCCTGCAGAAGGCCTCGCAGAGTCCGCTCTGGGACGTGGCGGTCTATTCCGCGTACGCCCTGGCCCGGCACGGAGACCGGGCCGGGGTCAAGCGCATCCTGGCCGAGCTTTCCAACGCCGACAAAGCCGTGCGGTTCTCCGCGACCTGGCTCTTGGGCCAGCTGGGGGACAAGGCCACGGCCGCCGAGGCCGAAGCCCTCTCGGCCTTGGTCAAGAACACGGTGGAGCGGGGCAACATCCGGCACCTGGCCGCCGCGGCCCTCTCCAACTTGGCCGCGGACCAGCCGGCTGCGGTGAGCGACCCCGTCATCAAGGACCTTTTAGAGGCCGCCGGGCCCCAGGACCTGGCCTTGACCCGCACCGTGGCCAAGTTCTTCCCGGTCGCCCTGCGCAACAAGGACCTCGTGGCCCGCCTGCGGGCCGATCCGCTCAAGTCCGTGGTGACCGATTTCGTGCTCAGGAACCGTCCCGCGGTCGGCCTGCCGGGGGCGTTGGGCGATCTGGTCAGCCTTCTGGCGCGGGTGGTCAACGTGCCTCTGGACATGCCCACTCCGGTGCCGGACCCCTCGGGCGCGGGCGTGGTCGGGGTGGATCCCGCCCTCGGCGACCTGGATGTCATCGTCGGCCTGCCCGAGGGCCGGGTGCTCTCCGCGTACCGTGGCTCGCGTGCCGGCGCCGCCGAGTCCCTCACCGAGGCCGGCGTGCCGGCCGCCTTGCTGGACAAGTACGGAGCCGAGTTCAAGGCCGGCTTGCCCTTGTCGCGAGCCCTCTGGCTGAGCGTGCCGGGCCACAAGTTCTTCGCGCTGAGCCTGGAGCTCCGGCACGCAGGCTATGCTGTGAGCCTGTCCCAGCCCGAGCACAGCCTCTCCCGGTCCTCGCGCAGCGCCGGCGTCGAGGCCGGCCTGAGCGTGGACCTGACCGAGGGCGTGCCGGAGCTTCCCGCCGGTGCCGACCTGTCCTTGGTGCGCGTGACGGCCGCCAAAGGTGTCTCCGAGGCCAGGGTGATGGCCGCTCTGGAGGCCATCCGGGCGCGGGCCGCCGATCCCCTGAAGCAGCCGGTCGTGGTCTCGGTCAGCCTGGGCAGCCAGGCCACGCCGGGATCCGGGGCCCTGCCCGCCCTCATCGACCGCTTGCTCCTCGACAACGTGGGCGTGGTCTTGCCGGCCGGCAACGAAGGCCCGGCCGAGGACTCGGTGTCGGCCCTGGCCAGGGGCAGCCTCGCCGTGGTGGTGGCCGCCGCCGGCAAGACGGAGGGTCTGCAGAGCTATTCGGCCCGGGGCTCGGCGCAGGCGCCGGCCATCTCATGGGCCGACCTGGTCGACGATCTGGGCACGGCCTGGCCCAGCCTGCAGGCGGCGGCCGAGTCCGCCGCGCGGGCCATCCTGGGCGAAGATCCCTCAGTCCCATCAGGCGAGGCGAAGACGGTCGACGTCGGAACGGGCGCGGCCGCTCAGCGTACCGCGGAGAAGCTCGCTATCATGGCCCGCCGCATGGCGGAGACCTTCGCCTCCCGCAAGGCAGCCCTGCCGCCCGGCTATTTCTTCTATCTGGCCGACCTTGTCCGCCGGACTTTGAGCCCCTTGCCGGGCCGGGAGGTCTATGAGACGGGTGCAGGAGTGTTCGACCGTCCAACCAAGGCGATGGAGTTGTTGGAGACCCGGCTCCTGGACTCGTCAGCCGTGGAGCGGGAAGCGCAGGCGCTGGCCCGGGCGGTGCGTCTGCGCTACGACCAGAACCGGGTGGCCAGCACCCCGGCTCGGGTCGCGCAGAAGGCGGTCTTCAGCGCCGCCCACGCCGTGGCCGGCCAGATGATGGCCCAGCCGCGGCTCATCGCCGCCGCCGCCGAGCTGACCCGGCGCTTGGCCGGCCGCGACTTTCGGTTCCCGACCGTCACCCCCCAAGACGGCCTCGGTTACGTCCGGCAGCTCCGGGCGGTCCTGGCCGGGGGCGGCGCCATCACGCCTTTCGTCTTCCGCAGGACCTCGGGCGGGACGGTCCAGGCCCGGACCGCGGGGCTGGAGGGCTTCCTCTACGCCAAGCTCGAACTGGCCCGCGCCGGGACCTTGGACCTGGGCCAGCTCGACGACTATTTCCGCTACCTCGAAGACCTGCTGGCGGCAGTCGAGTGGGCCAAGCCCTTGCGCCGGGACCTCGCCAAGATCCGCGGCTCCGAGGCCGACGCAGCGCAGAAGAACCGCGTCCTGGATACCCGCCTCGTCGCCGCGGTCCGGGAGTATCAGACCGAACTGCGGGCCGCGGACGCCTCCAACTGGTTCCGGGGCGCTGGCCTCTACGAGCTCTCGTCCCAGGATTCCGGCGCTGCCGCGACCGAGAAGAAGTTCTTCGACCTGCTCGATGAGAGGGAGTTGCAGCGGATCCAGTCGACCGCCCACGTCGACACGCTCCTGTTCAAGACCGGATTCGAGGGTGGGAGCGAGGATTCGTTCCGGAAGCTGGTGCGGCGCGCACATTCTTTGGGTCTGAAGGTGGGGGTGGAATGGACGGGGGCGGGGGCTTTCGACGATGTCCGGGCCGCGGATCTGGGGATCGACGTCGTGCGCCGGGGCCGGAGCTACGTCGTCGGCGGCCAGGAGCTGGGCCTCGGCCAGACCGGCCTGCGAGAGGCCCTCGCCGGCCGGGACGGTGACCGCATCCGCGCCGCGCTCCAGGATGCCGCCTTCCGGGCCTGGCAGCGCGGCGGGCCCGCGGGCGTCGAGGCCGGGCTCCCGGCGCAGACCGGTCGGTTCTGGAAAGCCTCGGTCCTGACGGGCTTGCTGCTGCGCCCTGCGGTGCTTGCGGCCGGGGGCGCGGTCGGGCCCGAGGGTGAGTTCCTGAAGTTCGCATCCGAGAAGTCCGCCGAGTACCGGGATCTCCTGGAGCGGGGGACCATGGAGGTGCTCGACACCTCTCCGGGGACTCCCGTCGTGGCTTTTGCGCTGAGCGCGGGGTCCGGCCAGAAGCGCAAGACTGTGATCGCGGCATCGAATTTCTCGGGACAGCGCAGCAGCGGGCTGTTCCGGTTCCGGGCCGCTCTGGCCGGTTTCGGCGCGTTCGTGCCTGCCGCCGACAAGACCTATGTCCTGCGCGATCTGGCCAACAAGGACGCCGCCGGCAAGCCTGTGACCTACACGCGGTCCGGCAAGGAACTCCTAGAAAAGGGGCTCTACGTCGAGCTCGAAAGCGGCGGGGTGCATCTCTTCGAGGTCGAGGAAGCTCCCTGAGCTGATCCGGCCGCCGCTGGACCTGCGGCGAGAGGGGCCCCGGCCAGGTGCCGGTCTTGGTATACTAGGACCGACGAAGGGGGGAGCCTATGAGCAAACCGCGGTCCATCGACAAGATCATCGAAGAGCAGGTCAAGCGCTGGGAGGCCTCGCGCCGGGAACGCACTGCCGAGCACAGGCATGAGCCCGTCATCTCCATATCCCGCCTTCCGGGCTGCGGCGGCCGCAGTCTGGGCCAGGAGTTGGCCAGACGGCTCAAATTCGATTTCTTCGACCGGGAGATCCTGCGCCAGGTGGCGGAGAGCGCTCATCTCAGCGAGGCCATCCTCGCGACCGTGGACGATAAGGTGAGGCCCATGGTCGAGGAATGGGTCGAGTCGCTGTTTATGGAGCGCTACCTCAGCGGAGATTACTTCCGCCATCTCTCCAAGATCCTCATGGCCATCGCCCAGCACGGTCGGGCGGTGATCCTGGGGCATGGGGCGGGATTCATCCTGAAGCCTGAGCTCTGCCTGCGGGTCGGTCTCGTGGCGCCGCTCGAGGAGCGTGTGGCGACTGTGGCGCGCCGCGACGAGCTGTCGCGCGAGGAGGCGAAGCGCCGCGTGATCCAGCGCGAGTCGGAGCGGCGTGCCTTCGTGCAGCGGCATTTCCATGCCAATCTGCTCGACTCCGTCCACTACGACCTGGTCCTCAACACCGCCAGCCTGGGTCAGGAAGTGGCGCTGGCTGCCATCCTGGCGGCCTGGGAAGGCAAGAGGCATCAGGCGCCGGGCGCAGCCCAGTGAACGGCGGGGGTTATTTCTTAAACTGACCGGCTTCGCGCCACGGCGTCCCTGGACCGCGTTCAGCCGCGGGCCCGCGCGCAGATCAGGTAATGCAGATGCCCGTTGGCGCAGTGGTAGGTCCCGTCCTTGACGCCCGTCAGCAGCGCGCGGTTCTCGCGCCGGATGCGGCGCCGGTGCTCGGCGAACTGCGCGCGCGTGCCCCCGCCGGCCAGGAAATATCTCAGCGTCTCCTCGGCCGTGCCGATCCCCACTTCCCGCTCGAACCAGTCCCGGAGCTGTTTGAGAAAGGCCCGCTGGCCGGGCTCGGCGTAGGGCGCGAACAGCGCGATCAGCCTGTCGTTGAGGTAGACCCTGATATCGCGGGCTCCGAGCTCGGCCAGCAGGCCCGGCACCAGGTCCCCTATCGAATTGTAGCCCAGCCCCAAGGCCCGCTTGCCGCGCTCGCAGAGCAACTCGAAGCGGAACCGCTCCACGGTCCAGGCCGCGGGTTCCTCAAGATGGATGCTGCTCAGCACGCTGCTGCCGGCGAGGTTGTTCGGCTCCGAGGCCAAGAGCAGGCCGCCGGGCTTCAAGACCCGCAGCATCTCGCTCAGCACCCGTTTCGGATCGCGCACGTGGATGAGCAGAGTCTGACAGGTGACCATGTCGAAGCTCCCGGCCTTGAAAGGCAGGGCTTCGGCGCTGGCTTCTTGATAGCTGAACCGGCCGCCGAGTCCGGCCTTCCTGGTCCGCCGCTCGGCGTCGGCCACCCACTGCGGTTCCCGGTCCACCCCGATGAGCCGCGCGCGCTTGGGAAGTACGCGAGCCAGCGCCCCGCCCCAATGACCGACACCGCAGCCTACGTCCAGGACTGAGCCCACCCGCGAGAACCCGCAGCGCCGAGCGATCAGCGCGAGGAAGTCCTGGTCCCACCAATAGTCGCGCCACGCGCCGAGATAGTCCGCGGAGTGCGGCTTGAGCTTGGCGGGGCGTTTGGACATGAGGGGGCCTGGAGCCGCTATTATACCCTTATCGCAAGTCGGCGTCTGCGGGGAGAAATCCTACCGCGACCTTTCGACGACCTCGTAAACCGGCGGGAGCTCGAAGAACTCCTTCTTGAAGAGGGCGGGGTTTCCGGCGTAGAGGGCGCACTCCTGGCCCTCGAAGGTCTTGGAGCCGACTGGCTTCATCCCCGCTGATTCCAGGTCATTCCCCCTACGACTTAAGGCCCAATATGGGCTGGGCCCATTAATGCCCTTATAGAACCTCGATGGCCCATGAGGGCCGAACCGTCCCCGGCTATAATATCAGGAATAAGCGGCAACTCGCCGGTATGGCCCAACGCAACAGCCGACACCTTCTTAGGCAAGCGCTCTGTGCGCTCATAACCAACGCCCTGCTGCTCACCCAGCAGGGGTTCTTATTCCAGGCTCTCGCGCAGACCGCCGTCGAAACGCCCCAGGCCGTCTCCGCCCCGGGCAGCATCGGAGCCGTGGGCGCGGGCCTGGGCTCGGCGTCCGTCCTCTCCGGCGCCAATCTTGCGCCCGCCGGCACCGCACTGACTCTGTCTCAGCCCGGCCTCAGCGCGGTCCCGACGGTCATCCCCCAGCTTCCCATACAGGCTCCCGTAGCGGCCCCGGTGTCCGCTCAGGCGCAGGTCCTTGCTGCTCCCGCAGCAGCGGCGGCCACCCCTGTCCCGGCCAAGGCGGCGACCGCTGTCCGCCTGGCGAAAGTCTCGGAGAGCCTTCAGCCCGATCTCAAAGCCCTCTCCAGCCAGGATGTCCAGGGCGACCAGGCTCAGAGCCTGGGCGGCCGGGTCATGGACAAGGTCCTGGGGCAGAAGACCCCGGACCTGCCCGACTTAGCCGAGCCCGCCTCCCTCGCCGGCGCTTCGTACCCTAGCGCCAAGATCCGTGCCGCGCTCAGGAAAGCGGCCCGTGGCCCTGCGGCCCTGCAGAGCCGCGACGGCTCCTGGTGGAAAGACCCCGTCTCCCAGCATATCGCGGTCACCGTTCCGCTCTACGCGCTGCGCCGCGTCGAGGGCGACCCGGGCATCGGCAAGTTCACGGACCTCGGCGCGTACTACCGCGACGTGCTCTCCCAGCAGGGCGTAGACACCATCCATCTCCTGCCCCATTTCGCGGTGCTCGACGAGAGCCCTTACGCGCCGGTGAGCCTCTACGCCCTCAACGAGAGCAACATCGATTGGGCGGCGGTCGACGAGGTCAAGAAGGACCCCGAACTGCTGGCCAAGCTCGCGGTGGCGGACCCAGCCGACCGGGAAGCGGTCAACTATAAGGCCCTCTGGACCAGGGAGGAAGCGGTGGCGCAGGAGGCCTACCGCATCTTCCAGCGCGACCATATCGCGCGCGGCACCCCCCGGCTCAAGGAGTATCTGGCCTTTCTCAAGGAGAACGCCTATTGGATCAACGACTACGCCGAGTTCATGGCTCTGGCCCGGATCATCGGCAAGCCGTCTTTGCAGTGGACCACGGATGACGAGCAGCGCGCTCGGCACGATCCGCGCTTCATCCTGCTCAAGAACACCCGTTATTACGCCCAATGGAACGCCTTCCAGCAGTTCGGCTCGGCCATGGACGCCATCCACCAGGCCGGCGGCCACGTGCTCTTCGACATCCCCATGTTCCGCGCCAAGAACTCGGTGGACGCCTGGAAGCACCCCGAGTACTTCAAGGACCTCAAGACCCGCAACCCGGGCATCGTCAATCCGTGGACCCACGAGGACTGGCTGGACCTGGCCCTGTGGGACTGGACCAGGCTCAAGAGCGAGGGCTACCGCACCATGCTTGACCCTTTCAGGCACTGGCTCAACCTGGGCTTCGACGGCGCGCGGGTGGACGCCCTGCATTTCGCCTACAACTTCGGCAACGGCCAGCTGGCCAGCGGCGACGAGCCGGGGGACGATTACGTCAGCGCCCTGGCCGGGGTGCTCAAGGCCGGCGACGCCTTCCCTCTGGCCGAGGCTTTCGAGGGCAAGGCCGACAACGCCCAGCGCTACGGCTTCGTCACGGTATACGGGGATTGGAAGAAGTTGAGCTCGCACGACGATCCCCGCAGCGAGGGCTTCATGGCGCGCCTGCTGGACCTGAGTCGGCAGGGGGGCTCCGGCCGCAACGGCCGCTTCGTGGGCTACACTTTGGGCGATGAATGGAACGACCCGGTCCCGGTCAAGGTGGTCAAGGACGGCAACTCCTACTGGCGCTACCGCATCCCCGAGCTTTCGGACCCTGACTACAAGAGTCGAGTGCGGGCCGACAACCGGGGACAGATGGGGGGCTGGAAGGCCATGCGGGAGGGGAACATCTGGAAGGCCGCGGAGCCGCTCTGGAGCGCCTTCAAGGTCGCGGGCGACAGCTTCGTCAAGCATTTCAACGACTCCGTGCAGATCTGGGCCGCGAGCCTGGATTGGTTCCAGGAGGAATGGGGCCGCGACACCTTCATCTCCTTGCCGGGCCTGCTGCTCTCCACCGGCCGCGCCGCCGAGGCGAAGGAGAACATGCGCAACTTCGCCAAGTACGAGCATGACGGGCTGATCCCGAATCGGATCTGGGACGCGTCGCGCTGGTCGCCGGCCAAACCCGACGGCGTGGAGTACAACACCGTGGACGGCTCCATGTGGTTCGTGCAGGCGGTGAGGACGTACGCGCAGACCACCAAAGACACCGCTTTCGTCGCAGAGATGCTGCCCCTGCTGCGGCGCGTGATGGACCGCTACGCTTCGGGCACGGGCTACAACCGCTACGGTCGGTTCAACCGGATCTATATGGACACGGATGGGCTGATCGTGAGCCCGGCGCAAGCGACCTGGATGGACGCCGACCCCGAGGGCCGCGACCAGCCGGTCACGCCGCGCAACGGCAAGGCCGTTGAGATCAACGCCCTGTGGTACGCGAACCTGCGCTTCCTGGCCCGGCTGGAGCGCCAGTCGGGCCACGAGCCCGCGGCCCGGGTCTTGGACGCCCGCGCGGACCTGGTCAAGAAGTCCTTCAACGAGAAGTTCTGGTTCGTCACCGAGGACAACAAGAAGGCCTGGGGCGGCTCGGGCGGGGCCTTGGCCGACGTCGTGGAAGGCGACCCGCATTCCGATGCTATCCGGCCGAACATGCTCTTCGCGGTGAGCCGCGGCGAGGACCTCTTGAGCCCGGAGCGGCAGGCGGCCGTGGTCCAGGCGGCGACGCGGGATTTGCTCACACCCTACGGGATGCGCACCCTTTCTTATCGCGACAGCGCCTATCACGCGACCTATGACACCTCGAAGCCGCCGCTCGAGAAGGACCAGGCTTACCACCAGGGCACGGTGTGGCCCTGGCTGATGGGCGCCTACGTGGACGCCTTGGCGCGAGTCCGACGGGCCCAGGGTTGGGACGAGGGCCGCATCCGCGACGAGGTCCGCGGCGTCATGACGCCCTTGGTCGAGTTCCTGGTGAGCCAGCCCGAGGGGTCCTTGCCCGAGGTCTTCGACGGCGGCCAGCCCCAGGACGCGCTACTGCGCTTCTCCTTGGCCGACCCTCTGGGCCTGCGCGACGTCATCGTGAAGATCCTGCGCAGCCAGAACCGGGGCGGTACGCGCTCGCAGGCCTGGAGCGTGGCCGAGGCGATCCGCGTGCTGGTGGAGTACGGTCTGCTCGGCGGTCCTGCCGGCTCCGCCGCCGCCGCGCGGCCCTAGCCTCTAGGGCTCGCAGCAGAGCATGGTCCCCAGGTCGGGGAGATCGAAGGGCTTGGGCATGAAGGCGCCGATGTTGGCTTCCCTGACCTTGGCCGCGTTGGCGTGCTCGCCGCTCATCATCACGACCTTGAGCGGGGGCTCCTGGTCCCGGAGCCGCTTGGCCACCTCGATGCCGTCGGGCCCATCGCCCAGGTCCACGTCGGCCAGGAGCATGTGGAACTTGCCGACCTTGAAGGCATCCAGCGCCGCCGCACCGTTGCCGGCGGCGACGACTTCCCAGCCCAGCTTGGTGGTGAAGTAGAAGCTGAGGAGTTCTAAGAGCGAGGGCTCGTCCTCAACGATCAGGATGCGTCTGGGCTTGATGTCCATCGGTCCAACAAGTATAGGGTGCGCTTGCGGGAAATTCAAGGGGGCCCCCCGGCTTTAACCGGTTTTTGTCCGTCCGGTCGAGGCTTCTCGAAAAGTTGGAGGAGGCAGCAGAGGGAGCCCTTGTCGTGGGGCTGATCGCCGATGAGTTCGGAGGCGAGCCGGCGCAGGCCGAGGCGCTCCGCCCGCTGCCCATAGTCCTCGCGCACGGCCAATTCCGCCGCGGTCCCGTAGCCGTGGGCGAGCAGGAGCCGTCCGCCCGGCTCTAGGCGGGAGAGCAGGCGCTCGAGGAAGAGCGTGAAGGCCTTCTCATAGGAGGGCCCTTTGGTCGGGGCCGGCAGGTAGTAGAGCACCTCGGCCATCACCATGAGGTCGTAGGATTTCTCGGGCTGCCAGGTCCGCACATTGGCCTGCACCCACTCCACGTGCGGCTGGCCCACCAGCTGGCGGGCCCTGTACAGGGCGGCCTCGGAGAGGTCGAGCGCGGTCACCTGGTCGCAGAACCCGGCCAAAGACCTGGTGAAGTACCCCTCGGCGCAGCCCACCTCGAGGGCCCTGCGGAAGCGCCGGCCCGCGAGCAGGCCGGCCATGCGCTCGAAGCGTGTCCGCTCGTAGGGGGAGGTGGCGTACTGGTAAGGGTCCGCGCCCCGCCGGAACACGCGCCGCAGCTTGTCCCGAGCCGTGAAGTCGTGGCGGGCCAGCATGAGGCGCTCGAGCAGCTTGAGGTCGTAGCGGGCGACCAAGCGCTGGACCCACCGGGCCTCAAAGAGACTCTTGAGCATCCGGGCCTATTATACCGCGGCCGTCAAGCCGGCGCACGGTCCCAAAATCCCAGATCCTTCCGGGCAATGGGCCCAGGGCCCCTGGGCCCCAGGTTAACCGAATTTTATCCTGGATTTCACCGAATATTTTACTTTCTGTAACAAATTCCTCGGCGCGAAGGTCTAAAATATCACACCGGACCGCGTCCGGTGTCCTATGCGCCGCCTGCTCCTCGTCGAAGACGACAGCGATGCCTCCAGCTTCATCAAGTACGTGCTGGAGCAGGAGGAGTTCGACGTCCAGGTGGCACAGACCGTCGGCGAGGCCCGCGAGGCTCTGGCCGGCCATCCCGCGGACCTGGTCGTGATAGACCGCGGGCTGCCGGATGCCGATGGCATCGAGCTCTGCCGGGAGATGCGCGACCGGCCCAGCCTGGCGCGCACCCCCGTGATGTTCCTGACCGCGCGCAAGACCCCTGCCGATATCGAGGACGGCTTTGCCGCGGGCGCAGATGATTATCTGACCAAGCCCTTCAGCTTCATCGAGTTCCTGGCCCGCATCAAGGCCTTGATGCGGCGCGACCCCGGCTCCGGGGAGTCCCTCAGCGAGTCCGACGGCGCCCATTCTTGAGTCGCGGCTCCAGCAGCCTGTCGATGGCCTCCAAGTAGGAGCCGACGCCTTTGCCGCAGATCGCGGCCAGGCAGGCCGGCGCGATGACCGAGTGGCGGCGGAAGGGCTCGCGCTTTTTGACGTCCGTCAGATGGACCTCGATGGTGGCAACGCCTATCGCAGCCACCGCGTCGCGCAGGGCGTAGGAATAGTGCGCGTAGGCGCCCGGATTGAAGACCACGCCTTGCGCCCAGTGCCGGTGCTTGTGGAGCAGGTCGATCAGCGTCCCCTCGCAGTTGTCCTGGAAGATGCGCAACCGGGCGCCGTGCCTCTTGGCATGGGCGCGCAGGCGCGCGTTCAACCGGAGCAGAGACATGGTCCCGTATATCTCTGGTTCTCGTTCCCCCAGGAGGTTTAGGTTGGGGCCATGCAGCACGAGTATCCTCATCTCATTTCTCCCAGGACGAAGCGGACTGCCTGACGGATGCTGGACTCGGAGACATTGGCGGTCAGCAGGGGCCGGCCGAGGTCCTTCAAGAGCACGAAGCGCGGGCGGCCCCGGCGGGCCTTCTTGTCCCGCCGCAAGGCGCGGAGCACCGCGGATGCGCGCAGGCGCAGGCGGGGCAGGGGCAGGCCGCTCAGGAAGGCGTCGAGGTCCGCGGCCGTGCGGGCGGGCAAGCCCGCATGGGCCTGCGAGAGGCGCAGCGCGGCGCGCAGGCCGCAGACCACGGCTTCTCCGTGGCGCAAAGGTCCGAAGCCGGCGGCCGCTTCCACGGCATGGCCGATCGTGTGGCCGAAATTCAGGATCTCGCGCAGACCCGCGGTCTCGCGCGGGTCGCGGCCGACCACGGAGGCTTTGCCGGCGGCGGCGCGGCGGATCCAGCGCTCCAGAGAGGCTGGCTCGCCGTCCAGCAGCCGCGGCCAGTCCCGCCGCAGCCCGCTCAGCAGGAGGGGGTCCCGGACCATTCCGAGCTTGACCGCCTCGGCCAAGCCGCAGAGGCGCTCGCGCCGGGACAAGGTGGAGAGGAAGTCCGTGTCGCAGACTACGGCCCAGGGCTGGTGGAAGGCTCCGACGAGGTTCTTGCCCTCGGCCAGGTCTATGGCGGTCTTGCCGCCGATGCCGGCGTCCACCTGGCCCACGAGGGTCGTGGGCAGGCTGAGCCAGGGGATGCCGCGCATGTAGACCGCGGCGGCAAATCCGGCCGCGTCCGTGACCGAGCCTCCACCCAGCGCCAGGAGGGTCGAGTCGCGGCCCAGGCCTTCGCGCAGCATTTCCCGTATGAGCCGGGAGACCGCGTCCCAAGTCTTGGCTTTTTCGCCGCCGGGCAGAAGATGCCGGCTCGTCCGGATCCCGGCGCGGCGCCAGGCGGCGGCGACTCGTGCCCCGTGCAGCCTCCAGGCCTTCGGCTCGGAGACCAGCATCAGGCTGCCGCCGGGGGCCAATCCCTTGAGCCATTGCCGCGGCTTCAGGGCCAAGCCGCGTCCGACGAGTACCATGGGAGGCATCATAGCAAACGGCCTTTGAGCTTCCGAGCGATGAGCGCCGCGGCCTGCGCGGGGGTGCGCCGGGTGGTCGAGACGGAGAGATCCGCCTGCCGGTACAGGCTGCGGCGCCGGGCCAGGAGCCGGCGCAGGCGCTTTCGGCGTCTGGGCCCGGAGCCCAGCAGGGGGCGCAGCGTGGCGTCGGCGCGAAGGCGGAGCCACAGCCGATCTTCGGCGCAGGTCAGGCAGACCAAGACCCCGGAATCGGCCGCGAGCCTGCGGTTGGCCGGGGCCAGCAGGGCGCCGCCGCCCAAGGCGACGACGAGTCCCGGGCGCCGGGATGTGCGGCGCAAGGCTTGCGACTCGGACCGGCGGAAAACGGCTGGCCCGCGGCTGAAGAGCTCGGCGATGGTCCGTCCTGAGCGGCTTTCGATGTGGGTGTCGAGGTCTACGAAAGGCCGCCGGAGTCTGCGGGCGAGCTCGCGGCCGACCGAGGTCTTGCCCGTGCCCATGAAGCCGGTCAGATAGATGATGCTCCGAGTGGGGATCATCTGGTCTTGGGATGGCATATCAGGGACTATAGTAAGCGTCCGTCCGCTCCAGGCCTCCTGGGCCCGATCCAGGCTATCATACTAAAACGTCTTCGGAGTGAGCCCCGGCTCGGTCTTCAGAGGCCGAGGGCGGCTTGGAGTCCCTTCATCGCGTCGCGCACATCGGGGATCGGGATATCGTCCGGGTTCTCGAACGGGCGCGAATCCCAGATCCGTTGCGGGTCAGGGCGGCCTTCGAGGTCATAAGGCAGGCGAGCGCTCGAACGGTCGATCTCCGTGCCGCCCTGGTCGTATTTCGGGTCGCGGAGCATCGGATAGGGAGCGCTGCCGGTGACCAGCGCGTCGGCGTCGTTGCAGTCGCCTAGCGGGCCGTAGCCGCCCATGGGCAGGCCCGCCGCCTTCGCCTTGGCCATCAGCTCGCGACGGACCCAGCCCGCGCGGTCGAGGAGTTTCGCGGCGTCGAGGCCGGTCCAGGTCCCGACCGTGCGGCCGCCGACCCAGTCCATGTCGCGGGTGTCGAACGGGCGGAAGCCGATCGCGCCGCTGACGCCGAAATAGAATGAGAGTTCCGTATTGACCCGCGGCCCGCGGATGCTGAAGTCGAGCTCGCTGTGCGAAGCGGGGACGATCAGCGGGCGGCCGTCGGGCAGGGTGATCCCGGTGTTCACGCGCGTCGGGGTGGTCACGTCATAGCGGGTCCCGGCCTTCTCATACCGCAGATGGCCGAAGTTCGCATAATAGCGGCGGTCGCGGACCTCGATGGCATGCCCCTCGGCGAGCAGGGCGCCGAGCCAGTCGAGCACGCCGCTGTACCGCCCGTTGCCGTCGACCAGGAAGTGCGCGGGCGAGGTGGGGGTATTGGAGGAAAGCATGTCGAGCGCGTCGGCGACGGCTTTGGCATCGCCCCAGTTCGAGCCCGGCAGCGGGAGGCTGTCGTCGCCGCGGAACAGGCCGTGGCCCAGAGGCGTCAGGTACGCGTCTTTCGGCGGCGTTGCGGGCGTGTGCGTCAGGGCCAGCGGCTGCTCGACCGGGAAGTCCGCGTCGGGGAGGACGCCCTGGCGTGCGGCGAAGAGCGTCGCGCCGGCTGCCGCCTCGGCGGCGGTCAGCACGGGGAAGCGGTCCAGGTACGCGGCGTCGCCCTGGCGCAGGGCGTCCTTGATCTTCGCGCGGTTCCCCGGAGTGTCCGCGGCCGAGCCCAGCTGCCCCGCGGCCTGCGCGAGGCGATCGAGCAGGTCGTCGATGGCGCCGGGGTCGTCCTGCAGTTCGCGGGCGAGCTGGGAAAGGGTCAGCCGGGGCGGGGCCTGGGTCGCGGCGAACTTCGGGCGCGTGGAGGAGGCGGTGAGGGCCGCGCCGTCGAAGACCGCGGCGGAACGGGTCCAGGCGGACTCCAGGGTCTGGGCGGATGCGGCCGAAGAAAGCGTGAGAAGTAGAGATAGAACGCGGATCATTTCGAATATCTTACTTCAGTCGCAGGCCGGCCGCCTGGGCCGTTAGGCCTCGTCCGCCTGGGCCCCGGTCAGCGTCGCAGAGGCAGCGAGGGACTGGGGCAGGCGGCCCGGGTTCATTTCCGCAGGGACCGCAGCCGCGGCAGGATCTCGCCCATGGAGTCGCCGCCGGTCTTCTCGAGCAAGGCCTCGGCCAGGATCAGGGCGACCAAGGCCTCCGAGATGACGGCCGCCGCGGGCACGGCGCAGACGTCCGAGCGCAGCACCGGAGCCGGGGCGGCTCGGCCGGTCTTGAGGTCCACCGAGGGCAGGGGCTTGGCCAAGGTGGGCAGCGGCTTCATGGCCGCGCACAGGCGCAGGGGTTCGCCCGTGGTCACGCCTCCGTCGATGCCGCCGGAGCGGTTGCTCCGGTAGGCGGCCCGGCCCGCTTTCCAGAAGTAGGAGTCGAGGGCCCGGGATCCGGGCAAGGCCGCGGCCTCGAAGCCCAGCCCTACGGCCACGGCCTTGATGCCGTTGAGGGCCATGAGCGCTCCGGCCAGGCGTCCGTCGAGGCGCCGGTCCCAGTGGACATAGCTGCCCAGACCCGGGGGCAGACCCTCGGCCCAGACCTCGAAGACGCCGCCCAGCGTGTCGCCCGCGCGGCCGGCGCGCTCGATCTCCCGGACCATGCGGCGCGCCGCCGTCGGGCTCGTGGCGCGCACCGGCGAGGCGTCGGCCCGGGCGTTGAGCCGGGAGACCGGTCCGGGCCGCGCCGAAGGGTCCGTCTGCCGCCCCACGCCGATCACCCGGCTGGCCACGACGATCCCGCAGGCCTCCAGGAAGCTCTTGGCCACGGCGCCCAAAGCCGTACGCGCGGCGGTCTCCCGCGCGCTGGCGCGTTCCATCACGTCGCGCAGATCCGCGAAGCCGTACTTGCGCGCTCCGGCCAGGTCGGCATGACCGGGCCGCGGGACCGTGAGCGCGGGTCGGTCCGCGTCGCTGCGGTCCGCGTTGGGTATGCGGAGCGCGATGGGCGAGCCCAAGGTCCGTCCGTGCCTCACCCCGGAGACGATCTCGACGCGGTCGGTCTCGAGACCTTGGCGGGAACTGCGGCCGTAGCCGAGCTTGCGGCGGGCCAGCTCGTTCTGGATGGACGCGGGGCCGATCCTCAGGCCCGCAGGCATCCCTTCCAAGATGCCGACGAGGGCTGGTCCGTGGGATTCTCCGGCGGTGAGCAATCTCAAGGGCATGGGAGTCTCTCCAGGAGTCGGCTTTTCAGGGCCAGGCGCCGAGGCGCCCCGAGGGGTCCGAACCAGAACTCCCAGGAGCGCAGGGCTTGGGATACGAGCATGCCGCTGCCGCCCAGCACCCGGGCGCCCAGGCGCCGGGCTTGGCGCTGGAAAGCGGTGCTGCGGCCGTAGACCAGGTCCAAGGCCAGGCCGCAGCCCCGCCAATCCGGAGCCGCCGGCGAGCGGTCCGGGAAGCCCGGCAGGCCCAGAGGCGTGGCGTTGACGGCCAGGTCCACGGCCGCGGGGCGGCCCGCGGAGAAGACGGTGCCCGGGAAGCTCGCGGCCATGGCGCGGGCCAAGGTCCGGGCCGCTTCGGGACGGCGCGCGGCGATGGTGACGCGGCGGGCGCGCAGGCGGCCTAGGGTGCAAAGCACGGCGCGGGCCGCGCCGCCCGCCCCGAAGACGAGAGCGTCGCGGCCCGCGACCGCGAACCCCGACTCCCGCAGAGCGTCCGCGAAGCCGGCAGAGTCCGTGTTGTGGCCCAGGAGCCGGCCTTGGCCGCAGCGCACCGCGTTGACCGCGCCGGCGAGCCTGGCTTCCGGGGTGAGGCCGTCGAGCAGGGGGACGATGGCCACCTTGTGGGGCACCGTCACGTTGCAGCCCAGGATCCCGGACCAGCGCAGGAGTTCGACTGCGCAGGCCAACCGTTGGGGGGGGACGTCGCAGGCGCGGTAGAGAACCTTGCGCCGGGTCAGACGGCCGAGGCCGGCCATGAGGCGCGCAGAGAGGGAATGCGCGACCGGGTGTCCCAGGAGGCAGAGCTTCACGGATTCTCGAGGCATGAAAGAGATGCTAGGACCTATTATGGAAAATTAATGAAAGCCTGGCACGTTATATAGGGCACCAGCGATTCAGGTCCCGGAATAACGCTTGAGCTCGGTGCGGAATCCGGGGTAGGAGATCGCGATGCTCTCGGCGCCGGTTACCGTGGTCCGGCCTTGCGCGATGAGTCCTGCCACGGCCGCAGTCATGGCGAGCCGGTGGTCTCCCTTCGGGTCGAAGCGGGCGCCGCGCAGGCGGGTCGGCCCGCTCACCACGAGGCTGTCGCCTTCCAACCGGGCTCGGGCGCCGAAGAGCCTCAGGAGCCGGACCGTCGCGGACAGCCGGTCGCTCTCTTTGTGTCGCAGCTCTGCCAGTCCCCGGAACAGGCTGGTCCCCTTGGCTTGGCTCGCGACCAGAGCGAGGAGGGGGACCTCGTCTATGAGACCGGGCGCTTCCTTCGCCGAGGTTGTAGCCGCGGTGAGATCCGCCGACTCGACCAGGATATCCCAGACGGGCTCCGGGCGTCCTTTCGCGGCCGAGCAGGATATCCGGGCGCCCATGCGCCGCAGGACCCGCAAGAAGCCCGTGCGGCCCGGATTGGCGCCCACGCGCGGCAGGCGCAGCCGGCTGCCCGGGACCAAGGTGGCGGCCGCGACCCAGAAGGCGGCGGAGGAGGCGTCGGCCGGCAGGCGCCAGCGGACGGCGCGCAGGCGGGCGGGGCCCGTGACCGCGGCGCTGCGGCCCCGGCGCGCGATCCGGACGCCGAAGAAGGGCAGGAGCCTCTCCGTGTGGTCGCGGCTGGGCTGCGGTTCCGTGACCGTGGTCCTGCCGCGCGCGAGCAGTCCCGCCAAGAGCACCGCGCTTTTGAGCTGCGCGCTGGGCACCGGAGAGGCCCAGGCGACGGCGCGCAGGTCCGCGCCTTGGATCCGCGCGGGCAGGCGGTCGCCGCCGAGCAGGCGGATGCGGGCCCCCATGCTCCGCAGGGGTTCGGCCAGGCGGCCCATGGGCCGGCGGCGCAAAGAGGCGTCTCCCGTGAGCCGGGCCGCGAAGGGTTGCCCCGCCAGCAGGCCCAAGAGCAGGCGCGCCGTGGTCCCGGAGTTCCCGGCGTCGAGGCTTCGGGACGGCGGCCGCAGGCCCCGCAGGCCTCGGCCGCGGACCTCGACCGCGCCGCCCCGACGGCGGATCGACACTCCCAGCCGCTCCAGGCAGTTTTGGGTCGCCAGGACATCCTCGGAATCTGGAACCTCTCGGAGAGAGGAGACGCCTTCGGCCAAAGCGGAGAGGATCAGCGCGCGGTGCGCGAGGGACTTGTCGCCCGGAACTCTGACTGTGCCGCACAGAGGCCGGCCGGGACGGACCGGAAGCCTCATCAGACGATCGGTCGGGCTATCTTGCGCCCGAGCGCGGGGGCGAGCGCGGAGAGCTGGTCCATCAGCGAGCGGAACTCCTCGAGATGCAAGGACTGGGGGGAGTCCGAGAGCGCGGCCTCGGGGTTCTCGTGGACCTCGATGAGCAGGCCGTGCGTCCCGGCCTCGAGGGCCGCTTGGGCGAGCCGGGCGACCTGGCTGCGGTCGCCCGCCGCATGGCTGGGATCTACGATCACAGGCAGGCGCGAGAGCCTGCGCACCACGGGCAGGGCGTCGAGGTCGAGGGCGCAGCGCTGGCTGGTGCGGTCCTGGCGCTGGCCGCGCTCGCAGAGCACGACCCTCGGGTTGCCGGCCAGGAGGATGTATTCGGCGGCCAGGAGCCATTCCTCGACCGTGGCCCAGAGGCCACGTTTGAGCAGGACCGGCTTGCGCGCGCGGCCCAGCTCCTTGAGGAGGGGGAAGTTCTGCATGTTGCGCGCCCCGACCTGGAGCAGGTCGGCGACCTCGGCCACGGCGTCGAGGTCGCGCAGGTCGAGGACCTCGGTGACCACCGGCAGCCCGGTCAGGCGTTTGGCGGCGGCAAGGATGCTCAGGCCCTCGCGGCCCAGGCCCTGGAAGCTGTAGGGGGAGGTGCGCGGTTTGAACACGCCGCCGCGCAGCATGTGCGCGCCCGCGGCCTTGACCGCGGCCGCGGTGCGCAGATAGGTCTCTTCGCCCTCCACGGAGCAGGGACCGGCGATGACGATGAGGTCGGGCCCGCCGAACTTCAGGCCGGCGACGCTGACGACGAGGTCGTCGGGGTGCTCTTCGCGGCTGGCGAGGCGGTACGGCGCGCTCATGACCGGCTTAAGGCCTCGAACTCGCCCCGGCGGCGGTTCTTGCGCACGTTGTTCCAGAGGAAATAGCGGCCGTTCATGGCCACGTAGACGCCGGGGGGCAGGCTCTGGGCGAAGGACAGGGCGCTGCCCAGATTGAACAGACCGTCGGAACTGCCGAATTTGTAGGGGACCATGGCGCCGGTCAAGACCACGGTCTTGTCGCCGATGCGCGGGCCCAGGACCTCGGCCGTCTCCACCATGGTGTCCGTGCCATGAGTGACCACGAGGTGCTTCTCCGGGGCCGTCACGCAGGCCTGGAGGATGCGTCGCCGCTGGGCTGCGGTCATAGAGAGGCTGTCGATCATTAGCAAGGTCTGGACCTTCACGGGGAGCCGGCAGCGGCCCAGGCGCAGCATCTCGGCGACGTGGCTCTTGCGGAAGAACAGCGAGCCCTGGAGTTCGTTGTACTCCTTGTCGAAGGTCCCGCCAGTAACGATGATGCGGATGGACATGGGCTTAGGTGTCTAGCGGCCGTCCTTGAGGAAGGCCAAAAAGCCCTTGTAGGTCATGTAGATATCGAACTTGCCCGAGACCTCCCAGGGCGCGTGCATGGACAACAGCGCCACGCCGCAGTCCACTACGTTCATCCCGTAGCGCGCCATGAGGTAGGCGATGGTGCCGCCGCCGCCTTGGTCCACCTTGCCCAGCTCCGCGGCCTGCCAGACCACGCCGGCGCGCTTGAAGATGCGCCGGATCTGGGCGATGAACTCGGCTGAGGCGTCGCTGGCCCCGGACTTGCCCCGAGCCCCGGTGTACTTGGTCAGGCATGTGCCCTGGTTGAGCAGCGCCGCGTTCTTCTTCTCCGAGACCCCGGCGAAGAGCGGGTCGAAGAGGGCGTTGACGTCGGCGGAGAGCATCCAGGAGTTCTCCAGGGCGCGCTTGAGGACCAGCTCGCTGTAGGTGCCGCCGCAGAGGGCCAGCATCTCGCTGACCGTGTTCTCGAAGAAGTTGGAGTACATCCCGGTGGCGCCGACCGAGCCGATCTCCTCCTTGTCACAGAGCAGCACGCAGGAGGTGTATCCCGGAGTCCCGGGCAGGTCGAGCAGGGCCTTGAGCGCGGCATAGGCGCAGACGCGGTCGTCCTGGCCGTAGCCGATGATGAGCGAGCGGTCGATGCCGGCCTCGCGGGGCGGCCCGGCGGGGACGAATTCGAGCTCCGCGGAGAGGAAATCCTCCTCGGTGACGCCGTAGCGCTCGTGCAGGAGCTCCAGGACGCGGTGCTTGATCTTCTCCTTGGCCTTCTTGTCCTTGCTCGGGATCGAGCCGACGAGCACGTCCAGGTTCTCCCCGTCATGGCTCTCCGCCAGGGTCTTCTTGCCCTGGTCCGCGGCCAGGTGCGGCAGGAGGTCCGTGATGCAGAAGACCGGGTCGCCGGGTTCTTCGCCGATCGCGATCACGATCTTCTTGCCGTCGGGCTTGACGAAGACGCCGTGCAGGGCCAAAGGCATGGCCACCCATTGGTACTTGCGGATGCCGCCGTAGTAGTGGGTGTCGAGCAGCGCCATCTCGCCGCTCTCGTAGAGAGGGTTCTGCTTGACGTCGAGCCGCGGGCTGTCCGTGTGGCCGCCCACGATGTGCAGGCCTTTTTCCAGGGGCTGCTGGCCCAGGACGGCGGCCAAAAGGGTCTTGCCCGCGCAGCTGCGGAAGATCTTGTCGCCGGGTTTGAGCGCGGCGCCGTCCCGGATGAGTCCGTCGAGGTCCTGGAAGCCGGCGGCCTCGAGCAGTTCGACGGCCTCATCGTGGGCCTGGCGCTCGGTCTTGGCCTTGCCGAGGAAGCCCAGGTACCCTCCGCAGAGGGTTTCGAGCTTCTTGAGCTCGGCCGGGGCGAGTCTTTCGTAGCCGTTGGCGCGGGTGTAGGTCAGAGCCGTCTTCGGGGTCTTCTTGGGCATGGCGCTATCTTAGCAAATGGGGTCAGGTCTTGACATTTGGCCTTGGCGCGGCGCGGGGGCCGCTACTTGGATCGGCCGGTGGGCGGCGGCGGGGGCGGCGTTTGGGAAGGGACGACCAATCCGGTGGAGTCGCTGGCGTTGGAGGAGTTGAGGGGCGTGACCACGCGGAACTGCTGGGACAGGGCCTCCTTCAGCGCCGGACCGATCTCGGATTGTATCTGGCTGGAGACGACGGTCCTGAGCTCGGCGCTGTGGTCGTCGAGCCGGCTCTTGAGCTTGGCGCTGAAGAGCCCGTAGAGCAGCAACGGCTCGATGACTAAGATGAAGAGGACCGCGCCGCCGATGATCGCGAGGTCGCGCCGGCTCAAGGATCGGAGGAACTCCACGGTCTGGGCGCGGGTGGGCAGGCCGGGGCCGTCCCACGAGAAATTGACGGTGAAGGACCAGGGCTTGGCCGCGGGCTTCTCAGGGGCTGCCTGGATGTTCTCCATGGTCGATAGTATATATCTTTTGCCCAGCCGCATCCCTCAGCTTTGACAGACGGGGCAATAGAGGCTGGTGCGTCCGGAGATCGGACGCGCTGTGGCCTTGAGTCCATGGCCGCAGGCCCCGACCTTGAGGCCGTAGACGGCGGTGCGCAGAGCGAATCGGCCCGGCCGGCCCTCCGGGTCCTTGAAGGCCTGGTCCTTCAGGGTCGTGCCGCCCAGACTGATGGCGCGGCGCAGGACTTTCTTCACCTCAGCGCACAATCGCGCGGCTCCGGCGCGGGTGATGAGGCGCGCCGGCCGTTGCGGCCGGATTCCGGCTCGGAACAAGGCTTCGGTGGCGTAGATGTTGCCTATGCCCGCCACGACTTTCTGGTCCAGGAGCAACGCCTTGATTGGAGCGCGTCGCTTGCGCAGGGCGCTGAAGAGATAGTCTTTGGAGAATCCTCCAGAGAGAGGCTCCGGGCCCAGCGTGGGCAGGCGGCAGCCCACCCGGCCGAAGCGGCGCGGATCGTGGATCTTCACGGTGCGGCCGCCGGCCGTGAAGCGGAAGCGCACATGCCCTTCGTCGGCCCCGAATGAGACGCTGCCGCTCATGCCCAGGTGGCAGACCAAGTCCCAGCCGCGCGAGAGGCGCAGCAGGAGGTACTTGCCGCGCCGCTCCACGGCCGTGATGCGCGAGCCTTTCAGGTCCCGCAGGGCCTCGGCCGGGATGGGCCGGTTGAAGGCGGGCTGGCCGACCCGGTACGCGGTGATGACGCAGCCGCGGACATGGCGCTCCAGGGCGCGGCGGACGGTCTCGACTTCAGGGAGTTCGGGCATCGGTGAGGAACGGCAACGGCGATGGCCACCCGACGGCGCACCCGGCCCCTCCTAGGGCCGGGTGGTTTCGCGTCTCGCGATGCGAGACGCGAAAGGCAAGAACGTCAATGCTTCTTGGCCGCCTCGTCAATCTTCTTGATGATCTCCTCGAAATGCTCGGCCGGATAGGCGCCGCGGACCGGCACGCCGTTGATTAGGAAGCCGGGGGTCCCGTCGAAGCCGAGCGCCTCGGCTTCCTTGATGTCGGCGTCGATGGAGTCCTTGACGGCCTGGCTCTGCAGGTCCTTCTTGATCTTGTCCACGTCGAGCCCGAGGGACTTGGCGGTCTCCTCGAAGAACGCGTCGCCCAGCTTGTCCTGGTTCTCGAAGAGCTTGTCGTGGAAGGCCCAGGCCTTCTCCGGGTTCTGCAGGGTCGCGGCTTCGAACCATTGGGCCGCCGGTCCGGCTTTGGCGTGGAAGGGCAGCGGCTTGTTCTTGAAGATGAAGCGCAGGTCCTTGCCGTACTTCTCGCGCAGGGTCTCGGCGATCTTATAGCCGCCCGGGGTCCCGTTGGGGGTCTTGGGGCCGCAGAACGGGCACTGGAAGTCCGAGTACTCGACCAAGGTGTACTTCGCCTTCTCGTTGCCGCGGATGCGCGTCTTCTTGGTGATGGCGGGCATCAAGGGGTTCTTGATGTGCTCATCCATCTCCTTGACCTGAGCTTCCTGCTGCTCCTTCTGTCGGCGCGTCTGCTCTTCCTGCGCGGACTGCTGCACGACCTCGAAGAAGTCCTTCTTGTTCTGGCGCAGCACATCGAGCACGAGGTCGGGGTTGGCGTCGAGCGCCTTTTTAAGGTCGTCGCGGGTGATCTCGACAGCCGAAGCGGCGGCGGCCAGGGAAAGCACGGCCAGGGCGAGCTTGAACGAGCGCAGTTTCATCATGTTCTCCTTGGAGTGGGGACCTTACAGCTTTCTTTTAAGATATCATTTTTTCATGCTCCAGACGGCTCTCATCCTCTACTACACCAGACCCAACCGGTTCAGCATCGCCGCGTTGGCCGGCGCCTTGGAGCCGCGCCCGGAGCTTCGCGGCCTGCCGCTCTCCTTCCCTTCGGACCCGGCGCGGCTGCGCAGCGCCCTGCGCGCCGCCCTGCGCCGTCAGGACCGCGTGGCGGTCGGCTTCTCCCTGGCGACTCTTCAGATGGAGGGCCTGGCGCCCTTCTTGGCGCGGCTGCGAGAGGATTTCCCGGAGCGCGTCTTCTGGGTGGCGGGCGGCCCCCACCCCAGCGCGGACCCGGCGGGCGCCCTGCGGGCCGGCTTCGACCTTGTGGTCCGCGGCGAGGGGGAGGAGACCCTCGCGGAACTGCTCGCGCGCCTGCGCCGGGGCGAGGACGGCCACGGCCTGGCCGGGACCTCATGGCTGGACACCCAGGGCCGCTGCCGCTCGGGCGGGGCCAGGCCCCCCGCGGACCTCGACCGTCTGCCGCCGTTCTCGCCCGGCCACCGCATCTTCGGACCCATCGAGATTACGCGCGGCTGCCCGTTCGCCTGCGGCTTCTGCCAGACCTCCGCCCTCTTCGGCCGACGGCCGCGGCACCGCAGCCCGGCCGTGGTGGCCCACTACGCGGGCCTGCTGGCCGCCCGGGGGATGTTCGACCTGCGCGTGGTCACGCCCAACGCCTTCTCCTATGGCTCGCCCGACGGCAGGTCCCTCGACCTCTCCGCCCTGCGGGAGCTCTTCCGGGCGGTGCGCCGGGCCCAAGGGCCCTCCGGAAGGATCTTCTTCGGCTCCATGCCTTCGGAGGTGCGGCCGGAGCACGTCAACGCCGACACGTTGCGTCTCGTGCGCCGTTACGCCGCCAACGATAACCTGGCCATCGGGGCGCAGTCCGGCAGCCAGCGCCTTCTCGACGCGGCGGGCCGGGGACACAGCGTGGCCGACATCGAGGCCGCCGTGGCCGCGACCCGCAAGGTCGGGCTCAAGGCCAACGTGGACTTCATCTTCGGCTTGCCCGGGGAGGCGGAGTCGGACCAGGAGCGGTCCTTGGCCTTGATCCGGCGCTTGGTCGCGCTGGGCGCGCGCATCCACGCCCATTGGTTCATGCCCCTACCGCAGACGCGCTTCGCGGCCCTGCCGCCGGCGCCGATGCCGCCGCGCTTCGGCGCGGAGCTCGCCCGGCTGGCCGCGGCCGGCGTCCTCTACGGCCAATGGCAGGCGCAGGAGAGCCTGGCCAGGCGCCTAGCCGTAAGGAATGGGGCTAGGCACCGCGGAAACTAATTCCTTGTTCCGCGGCGTCTGGCGGCCGGGCTGCGGGCGCGCTCTTAGAAGCTCTTGGGCCTTACGCCGATGCCGGCCCTGACGCCCGAGAGGTCGTAGACGCCTCCCGGTCCCAGACGCACCCCGGTCATGGGGTCGCGGCGGAACCATAGGGGCGTGTCGAGGTCCACGAAGGCGAAGCCGCCCAGGCCCGCGGCGAAGTGCGCGGCTGCGGTCATGGCCAGGGAGGACTCGATGTTGCCTCCGATCATGAGCCCCAGGCCGGCGGAGCGCGCCAGGGCCGCGATGTCCCAGGCTTCCAGGAGGCCGGATTTCATGAGCTTGATGTTGACGACCTGCACCGCGCGCTCGCGCACCAGGCGGAGGACCGCCTCGCGGCTGCCGGCCGACTCGTCGGCGGCCACGGGGACCCCGCCGCGGGAGGCCACCGCGCGCAGGCCGGCATAGTCGTCCGCCGCGGCAGGCTGCTCGAAGAGGACCGGCACGATGCCGGCGCGCCGCAGTCGGCGCAGCAGGCGCAGGGAGTCTTCCGGACCGTAGCCCTGATTAGCGTCGAGCATGAGGCGCAGCCCTCGGGCCGCGCCGGCCACGGCGCGCACCCGCGCCTCGTCCGGGTCGAGCCCCTGGCCGACCTTGATCTTGACCGTGCGCACGCCGCGGGCCGCGATGCGCCGCGCGGCCAGGCGGGCCTCGCCGGGAGGCACCAGAGAGACCGTGATGTCGGTGCGCACCTCGGCCTCGGCGCCCCCGAAGAGCGCGCGCAGGGGGATGCCCGCGTGCCGGGTCCAGGCGTCGAGCAGCGCCATGCCCAGGGCGGCGCGCGCGGCGCCGCAGCGCGGCAGGCGCGCTTCGAGCTCCTCGAGGAGGCCTCGCCAAGCAGCCGCGTCGCGGCCGAGCAGGACCTCGCGCGCGGCATGGGCGCCGCGCAGGGTCCGAGCCTGGGTCTCGCCGTTGTAGGCCGGCAGGGGCGCGCCCTCGCCCCATCCCGCGGCGCCGGAGGCCAGACGCACTCGGACGATGATATTTCGCACTTCGGCCGCCTCGCCGCTGGCGATGACGAACGGCTCGTTCATGGGGACCTGTAGGGGCCGGACATCCACTGAGACGATGGCGGAGTCGCGAGGAGACACTGGGGTTAGGGGAGGTCTTTGGACAGGCAGCGGTCGGAGAAGGAGAAGTTATACACCGCGGCGCCCGGCAGATCCGGACTGACGGTGAGGACATGCAGCGCGTCGTCGGGGTTCTGGGTCAGGTTGAACAGTCCCGGCACGCGGGTGGTCACGTAGCTGCGGCCGTCGTCGTCGAACTGGATGTCCTTGCCGGCGTTGCCGGGGTGCAGCCACATCTGGTCCTGGCGCACGAAGAAGGCGCCTGTCTTGGCCGCGGGAGGGGAGAGGACCGCGAACGCGTGGCTGCCGCGGTAGATGAGGCGCAACAGGGCGGTCTGCTCTGGGTTCTTCTGGGCCAAGCGCAGGTCTTCCGGCTCGATGTCCCACTGGCCGGAATACGCCGTCTCCCCTTCGCGCGCCGAGGTCAGCATGACTTGCGGCCCCGGGGCCTTGGCCATGGGCAAAGTGCGGCCCCGGCGCAGGCCGAGGCTGAGGTCGGTCGTCATCCCGCCGCAGTCTAGGTTGCGCGGGTCCGGGTACGGAGCCGGGACCTCCGGCACCGTGAAGCCCGCCGTGTTGATGGCGTTGCGGATCTCGCCCTCGAAGTCCGAGTAGCCGCCTTCGCCGAGGTGGTCGAAGACGAGGTGGGTCTTGTAGTCGATGAGGAACAAGGAGGGCCAGCCCTCGTTGGACAATTCCTGCCAGTACTTGCGGTTATTGTCCAGGAACACCGGGAAACGCACGCCGAGGCGCTTGAGCGCGGCGCGCACCAGCAGAGGGTCCCTCTGGAAGCCGAACTCCGGGGCGTGGACGCCGACGATGAGCAGACCGTTGAGCTCATAGCGCTCGTTCCAGGCCTTGAGCGCGGCCAGGACTCGCACAGAGTTGAGGTTGGCGGTGCTGAAGAAGGCGACCACCACCACGCGGCGCAGGCGCACCTGCTTGAGGGTCAGGGGCTTGGAGTTGAGCCAGACCGTGTCCAGAGGGAACTCCGGGGCAATCGGAGTGTAGGTCCGGCCGGCCCGGCCCGGGATGGACGACAGCAGCAGGGTCGCCGCGAGCAGGGCCGTCTTGAGGCTCGGCATCACTTCACGGCGGCCGGCGGGGCCGGCCGTGTCATGAGCAGGATATCGACCAGGCTGGAGAGCATCTCAGCGCGGTCGGTCTGGGCCGCCTTCTGGTAGATGGAGACGAGGTTGCGCATCATGCGCGCGAGGATGTCGCGGGCGCCGGCGGGCGCTACGAATTCCGGCCGGAATTCGTAGCCGCTGCGCGAAAGCATGTGCTGGACGTCGGCCAAAGTCATGAGTCGGCCCCGGTTGTAGGCGTCGAGATAGCTCGTCTCCGGACCCAGGCGTACCCCGACCAGGAAATGTCCGGGCGTGGCCACCCCGTAGACCGGCAGTCCGAGGCGCTTGCCGACGAGCAGGTAGAGAACGCAGAGGCTGACCGGGATGCCCCGGCGCTTCTCGATGACTCGGTTGAGGTAGGAGTTGTCCGGGTCGTAGTAATGCTTCTCGTTGCCGCAGAAGCCCAGCGCTTCGAAGAGCTGGCTGCTGAGCTGCTGCAGGGCCTGCGCCGGCGGCGCGCCCTCCGGCAGCGATCGGCGGACCAGGTCGGCGAGGGCATCGAGCCGGCTGCGATATTCGGCGGCGTCCGCGTCGGGATAGCCGAAGCGGGCCACGAGCCAGACCCCCAGCTCTAGGTCCGGAGCGGGGGTCGCCGCGAGCTCGCGGAAGTCCTTCTGCAGCTCATTGAAATGGAGCCGGCGGGCCAGAGCGTCGACCCGGGCGGTGATGTCCGGTCCGCAACGCCCGCGCAGTTCGTCGAGGTAGGGGAGGGCCGGGGCCCCGAGCTCCAGGATATCCTGCTGGATACGGTCCAGGTTCCGGGGGTCTTCCTCGTCGAGCAGGGAGACCAGGCTGCGAATCTCGGTTTCCGAGAAGGCCTTCATCACGGATTTAGTTTAACAAGAGCCTGCGGGCTCGTCAAGCCGCCGGATCCGCCGCGCTCCCCCGCGACTCGCGCCAGGCTTTGACGAACTCCCAGACCGGGGGGATGAAGGAGATGATGATGATGGCCAGGATGACGTAGTGGAAATGGTTCTTGACCATGGGCAGGCCCGCGAACTTGTAGCCGGCCAGCAGGAAGGTGGTGGTCCAGGCCACGCTCCCGATGACGTTGTAGGCCGCGAAGCGCGCATAGCTCATGGTCCCGATGCCGGCCACGAAAGGCGCGAAGGTCCGGATGATGGGGATGAAGCGTGCGAGGATGATGGTCTTGCCCCCGTACTTCTCGTAGAAACGATGGGCCTTTCCCAGGTTCTTGCGGTTGAGCAGCCAGGAGCCTTCACGCGAGAAGATCCTGGGCCCCATCCACTTGCCCGCCGCGTAATTGACCATGTTGCCCAGGACCGCGGCCGCGCTCAGCAGCGTCCAGACCCAAGGCAGGCTGATCGGAGAGCCTTCCCGTGCGGCCAAAGCGCCCACGGCGAAGAGCAGGGAGTCTCCCGGCAGGTACGGGGTCACCACCAGGCCGGTCTCGCCGAAGATGATGAGGAAGAGCACGCCATAGAGCCAGGGCCCCAGGAGCGCGGCCCATTGGTTGAGATGGGCGTCGAGGTGGATGAAGACGTCCAAGCCGTTGCGCAGGAGAGACATGACGGAGGGATTATAGCAATCTCCTCGGCCACATATTGTAGAATCCAGGCTCCCTGAGCGACCCTTATCATGAACAGCATCAGACCGCGGGAGATCCTGGACATCCTCGAACTTCTGCATGCCATCGAGTCCGCGGCCGGAGGGGGGACACGCACGGTGCTGGCCACCTTCGTGACTTTGGACGGCTCGGTCTACAGCCGGGCCGGGGCCATGGCGGTCTTCGTCCCGACCGCGGGATTCTCCGGCAGCGGCATCATCGCGGTCACGGAGCTGCAGGGCCCCTTGCGCCGGGAGATCGACGCGGTCGCGGCCGGCGGCGGCCCCCGGCTGACCGCGCTGGACCTGGCCGAGGACGATCCGGTCCTGGGCTTCGGCCTGGGCGCGCCGGGCCGCGTCGAGGTCCTGATCGAGCCCGTGGATGAGCGCTTGCGCGAACACCTCGTCGCGATGCGGGAATCCCTCCTGCGCAACGAGGGCGTGGTCTGCGGCCTGGAGATCGAAGGCCCGGACCTGGGCCGCCGCGCCCTCTACCGCGCCGACGATCCGCAGGTCAAGGAATGCTACCAGGAGATCAGCCCGGAGCTCGTGGAGACCTCGGTGGCGGGCCGGGTGCGGCGCACCTTCCTCTGCCCCGTCCATCCCATGGGCAAGGCGTTGGTGTTCGGCTCCGGCCCCGTGGCCGCGGCTTTGTCCCGGCACCTGGCGGAACTGGGGTTCTCCGTCTTCGCCGCGGATCCTCGTCCCGGCCGGCTCAAGGGGCCGGACTGGCGCATCCCCGGAGTCGCCCTCATCGAGGGCGGGTGGGACCAGGCGCGCGCCGTCGCCCAGCCTGACGAGGAGACCTCGGTGGTCGTGCTCACGCGCAGCTACGCCCTGGACCTCGAGACCCTGCAAGGCGCCCTCAAGAGTCCGGCCTCCTATGTGGGCATCATCGGTCCACAGAAGCGCACGGCGCGGATCTTGACGGAGCTCTCCGCTCTGGAGGCGCAGCCGCGGCCGGGCGTTTTTTTCGCGCCGGCTGGCCTGGACATAGGCGCCGAGGCTCCGGCGGAGACCGCGCTCTCCATCGCGGCGGAGATCCTGGCCGCCCGCTCGGGCCGCAAGGGGGGCAGGCTCTCCTCGCGCCGTGGCGGCGTCGCGGCGGCCCGGTCCCGGGTCCGCATCCCGGGTCTGATCTTGGCCGCGGGCGCGGGGACGCGCTTTTCGGGCGGCAATAAGCTCTCCGCCGTGTTCGAGGACAAGTCCGTGCTGCGGCACGTGGTGGACCATGCTCTGGCCTCGCGTCTCGATCCGGTCATCGTGGTCCTGGGCTGCGCCGCGCAAGAGGGGCTCAAGGCCTTGTCCGGGGTCAAGGACCCTCGGCTGCGCGTGGTCTTCAATCCCCTGTGGGAAGGCGGCCAAGCCTCTTCTTTGGAGGTCGGCTTGCGCCAGGTCTCCCCTAACGCTCCGGGCGCGATCAAGCTCCTGGGCGACATGCCGTTGGTCCAGCCTTGGCTCATCGAGCGGGTGCTTTCGGAGTTCGAGCTCACCGGCCGGCTCGCCTTCCCGGTCTACGAGGGCCCGGACGGCCCGGAGGGAGGCTTTCCCCTGGCGATTCCCCGAGCGCTTTTCGGCGAGGTCAAGGCTTTGGCTCGCGATGATGCCGACGAGGCTGCGGCGCAGGAGCATTGGTCCGAGGCGGTGCGCATCCCCCTGGCCGACGGCAGCACCCAAGCGGACATCGATACGGCCGCGGACCTGGACCTCCTGGCCGGCGGCTCGCGGTAGCGCGCCCGGCTCCCTCCGTCGTGAAATGACTCCGTAACATCCCTCTGATATATAGGGGCGTAGGAGGACCGATATGCGCCGAGGCGGTCGTCTTGCTGCAGCCTTCCTCATCCCGACGTTCCTGGTGCAGAGCACCGGAGCGGCGGATCTGGCTTTCCTGGCTGCCGTGCGCGCGCCCGTCCTGTTCTCCGTCCCGCTTCACCTGCCGCCGCCGATCCGGAACGCCTCCCCTTTAAAGGAAGTTGCCGCGCCGCGCGTGGTCCCGCCCGATCAGGGGCTTTGGGGCGCGTGGCGCGACCGGATCGCTCCCGCGGTGAGCGCTTGGGAGAACTGGCTTGAGCAGCCCATGGAACTGCCGGACCCGGCCGCATGGCTGGCGTCCTTGGTGAAGGAAGAGCCGCAGCCTCTTTCGGCTTTCCCCGCGGTCTCGGTCCCGAGCAGCCTCCCGGCTCCTGAAGCCGTTCCGGAGCCTGAGCCGGACCGCATGCTCATCGACCATCAGGATTTCAACATGATCCTCTTCGGCCAGGAGGCGCGGCAGTGGCGCGGCGGACGGCCTGTGACCCACGAGGTCGTGGCGCCCAGACTCGAAGGTCCCTGGCGCCAGGCGCACGGCCTGCGTTTCCGCATCAACTACCTCAAGCCGGAGGGCACCCTGACGCTCGGCTCTCACGGATCCGAGGTGAGGGAGGGCTCTTTTCCGCCGCGATTCTATGTCGATGTGGCGCTGACTCCGACCTACTGGCGGACCTACGCCCTGTACCATGAAGGCGACGTGGTGGATTACGAGATCGAGCTGGAGAACCTCTCGGGCCGCGATCTGGAGAACCTGCTCGTGTTCACCGATCAGGAGGGCTTCAACTATCGCGGAGGCATGGGCAAGCTTCTTGGCCACGTCCAGCTCTCCACCTTGAAGTCCCTGGCCGCGGGCGGCCGCGCCGTGCTGTTGGGGCAGGCGCGGCTGTCGGGCTTCGCGGCCGCGGAGAGCAGCTTCGAGCAGACCCACCTGACCGTGGACACGGAGGGCTCCCAGACCGGCCGCACGCGCCTGGTCGACGACCCGCAGGCCGGGATCGTGGACCCGCCGCGTTCCCGCTGACCCTGCGTGACGGAGTTCCCTTCCCTTTTTTTAAGAAGAGGCAGGAGATGAGGGGAAGGCAGTCCCTGCGGCGCCCTCAGGCGTTCGCTCAGCCTCCCGAGCCGAGACCCTCAGCCGGGCCGTGCTTAAGTAAAACGCGTAGGCGGCGAACCCCAGCATGACTCCGGCGAACACGTCCACGATGAGATGCTGCTTGGTGAACAGCGTGGAGGCCGAGATCAGCCCCACGACGAGGAAGATCGGCGCGCTCCACCACGAGGGAAGGAAACGCAGTGCAACCAGTCCCGCGTACAGCGAATTGGCCACGTGCAGACAGGGCAGGATGCAATATCCGGCGTCCACGCGATAAAGCCCCTGGACGGCGAGGATGCTGGGGGTCGTCCCGATCAGGACCGGGTGGATGATCCGCGTGGGGAAGAAATAGAAGGTGGGCCAAGCGACCGCGAATTGGACCAAGAAGCCGGCGACGACCCTGGCGAAATGGCTCGTGTCCTTGAGGACCGGCGGAAAGAGGAACGGGACGAGGCAGAATGGATAGTACCAGAGATAGACCCAGATCCAAGCTGGGATCAAGGGGATCCGGCGGTCCAAAGATAGGGAGATGTCGTAATACCTGTTCTGCGCCAGGAGGTAGTAGTCCAAACCGAAAAATCCGGTCGTCAACAGAAGGATGATGATAAAAGCGATGGCGAGCTTTGCCTTCATGGCGTGCCTCCCGTTCCTCACGGAATTGCTCCGTTTCTTTGGCCGATCTTCCCGAGGTAGAGCGTCATGGCGAAGAAGAGGGTGACTCCGACGGCGCCGGCCCACATGAACGCGTAGGTGCAGCCGAGGTCGGGATTGAAATAGGCCAGGACCAGGAGCACGTAGATGAA